>Ga0272442_10004780_pt1 | contig 18344 bp, 18 predicted proteins | sample SSMForm2O_FD_200262 | JGI IMG/M metagenome (GOLD analysis project Ga0272442, IMG submission 200262) | Marine sediment archaeal communities from Little Sippewissett salt marsh, Falmouth, MA, United States - SSM-Form-2O | ecosystem: Environmental > Aquatic > Marine > Wetlands > Sediment ... | reverse complement strand
TGATAGACTTGCATCAAGTATGAGTCTCCCAAGAGCAATAAGAGAAACAGCAGCAATGATTTATAGAAAAGCAGCATTGAAGAAATTAGTCCGTGGTAGAAGCATCGAAGGTGTTACAGCCGCTTCGTTGTATGCTGCATGCAGGCAATGCAATGTACCTCGCACACTTAATGAAATAAGTAACACAGCACGCATATCTAGAAAGGAGATTGGAAGAACATATAGATATATCTCACGTGAATTAGAATTAAAATTAATGCCGACTTCACCAAAGGATTATATTTCAAGATTCTGTAGTGTTTTAAAACTAAGCGATGATGTAAAAGCAAAGACCTTGGAGATATTGCATGAAGCCGCAAATCGAGAACTTACTAGTGGACGTGGTCCAACCGGTATAGCAGCAGCATCTCTCTATATTGCATCAGTTCTTTGTGGTGAACGAAGGACACAACGTGAAGTAGCAGATGTAGCGGGTGTAACAGAGGTTACCATACGGAATCGCTATAAAGAACTCTCGGAAAAAATGGATATTGATATTACATTGTAGGTTTACGGTTCTCTATCTATTTACTTTTCTTTTTGATTGTGAGATATATCTCAATTGAGGACACATTGGACGTTCTACCTTCCTCATTGGTCATACTTTCAGTACTGATTTTTATGTCTTTTACAACTGCATCTGTAACAAACCTGTTTCTTACAATTTCTGCAGTGTCTACCGCCCTGCTTATTGCTCTGCCTCTAGCTTTTATTATAACCTCATCTGAACCACTCATGTTGAACTCTGTTACAACTGCAAGTACGTAACTCATCGGTGGTTTGTTTCCAACATATATCACGTTTTCGTCTGTCTTTCTTTTTTCAGCTGTTCCTTTTTCAGTTGTTTTTTCTGCCATACTTTTTATCACTAGAATTATTGTTACGGGTTTACATTTATAAATATTTTTACACAATTGTTATCAGATAGTAAAAATAACCTTTTTCTCTCGGATGGAATAAAACCCGATAATGGTTTAAACCTATGTTTTTTTCCTAAAACTGCTATCTTTTAGAGATACTTCTAGTATTATTGTAACTCTGTTACATTTGTTTCATTTAATTAAATAGTAATATTTATATTATTATGATTGCTATTATATTCTAGTTTCTGTTTGTTAGATTTGGGGAAACAGAGCAAGGAGGCTAAGAAAAATGAAAAGGAAAATATTAATTGGAAGTTTGTTGGCAGTATTTCTATTATCAATGTTGCCATCAGTTCCAGCAGTTGAATTCAATGCTGCAGAAGAAGCAAATGAATCACGTATCATTGAAAACATTCAGGAAATAAATATATCTGAATTAAGAAAAGAAATAAAAAACATCGATGTAAACGATTTATTTGGGGAAGTTAAGGACGAATTAAAAGAAAACGACATACAACCACAATGCATTATAATTATTATGTTAATCATTAAATTGTTCCTTAGAATAATTGTTAAAACTATAGGATTTATATTTAATATTATTGGTAAAACTATAAGATTTATCGGAAGGATCATAGGTTTTATTGCTTCATTGATTGGATTTGTGATAGGAATTATAGGATCAATCTTTGGCTTAATCGCAGGGGCAATAGGAACAATAATAGGACTAATATTTGGAACTCTAGGAAAAATCATTGGTTGGATAATTAATTTAATTATTCCTGGAAAAAATGTTAGATTCGCTTAATACTTTTCTAATTTAACAGATAAAAGGGAATTTTTCAAAATTCTCCCTGATCTTTCTTTTTCCTTTTAAATAACCTTTTTCTCTCTGAGGTAATAAGGAGGGATAATGCCTTAAAAAAGTTGATATGCACATTTACTCCACCTTTTGATGGAAGTTTTTCAGTAGAATCTTTATAAGGTTAATGTTATTATATTACCTAACAGGAGGAATAAAAATGAAAAAGAAATTATTAGTTAGTAGTATAGGGACAATAGTTCTCCTCATTGTGGCTGGAATTACCCCTGTTGTTTTAGCTCAAAAAAAAACTATTACAAAAATTGAACCTGAAATAATAATTGTTGAAAGAAAAAATGATTGTCCTGTTTGTGATTTTTTAGATGTAAATGATGTTCCAGTTCCTTTTGTATTCTTGTATTACTTATGTATATTTTATGCAAAGATACAGTTTAGAATTTGTCTAAGATCTGGTTCCTTTCCAAATTACTGTGTGAGATGTTACCAGGAATATTTAGATTACTGTGATAATACGTTTAATTCTTAATTATATGATAACCTATTTCCCCAGGAGGGATTTAATACCTATAATGTCGTGGAAGGTACTTTGTATCCTGTCAAATCTATGTTTCCAGGGTACAAACAGGATTATAAGGCAATAGTTGTTTATAAATTTTAGATTTGAGGGAGAATTATATGGCATGTCAAATTTGTGGAAAAAAAGCAGGTTATTATCCACTTTGTAAAAATTGTTTCAAATTAAAAGAAGAAGGTAAAATTTCTAAATGTATTGACTGCGGAAAATGGAATAAAAATCCAGGTGATCGATGCTACGATTGTTATTTGATATATAAGAAAAATGAAGAAAAAAAATCCTCAGGCTATAAAGCATCATCTGGAGAAACTGAAGAACAAGATTTCCGATCTAAGTTTCCTGCAAATATTAGAGCAGAAGATGGACATAAAGTAAGATCAAGAGCAGAGCAGTTAATTGATAATTGGCTTTATCATAAAGGAATCGTACATGCTTATGAGCGAAGAGTGCCAATAGAAGAAGAAGTGTATAGCGATTTTTTTATCCCCATAGGTCAAAAAGTATGGATCGAATTTTGGGGTTTAGATGAGCTTAAATATAACAAAAGAAAAGAAATTAAAAAATCATTCTATAAAAAATATAAGAAAAATCTAATTGAACTTACTGATAAAGACGTGGAAAATTTAGACGATATTATGCCAATAAAACTTAGACCTTACTTGCCACCAACTTTTAGTTTTGACTAAAACATACTAAGTATGCTAATTATACATTGTCAACCATTAACACGTCCTGATGGGTAAAGTTTATATATTATGGAAATTACAGCGATTAGGGATAAGAATCTCAATTAAACGTAGTGGTAAAAGTTTAATGTATTACCTAATTTCTTCAAGAATTTCTTTTGCACGATCAAGTTTTATTTTTCCTTCTTTGATCATTTTTTCTGCAACTTTATCTATCTCTTGGTTCTTAGCACCAGACATTACCGCAATATTTTTTGCATGCAGAGACATATGCCCCTTTTGGATACCTACTGTTGAAAGTGCAAATACTGCTGCAAAATTTTGTGCAAGACCAAGACTTGCAACCACACCTGAGAGTTCTTGTGAAGTTTTGATTCCTAGTAATTTTTTGCAAACTTTAGCCTTAGGAAGAATATTTCCTGCACCACCAACGATGCCTATTGCAAGAGGTAATTCTATTTCACCTAATAAATCTCCGTTTTCATTTTTACTATATGATGTAAGAGAAGTATATTGGCCATTTCTTGCTGCATATGCATGAGAGCCTGCTTCAACTGCTCGAAAGTCGTTACCTGTTGCTATTATCAATGAATCAATACCATTCATAATTCCTTTATTATGTGTTGCAGCTCTGTATGGATCTATGGAAGCCAACGTATATGATTCGAGGAATGCGTCAACGGCTTTTTCTCCACCCATCTTCTCTTTATCAAAAACGGCCTTTGATTTTACAATTCGTTTGTCTGCAAGATTAGAAAGTATTTTAAGTCTTATTTTTCCACCGGTTATTTCCTCAAGAATTGGAGCCAGTGCCTCACACATGGAATTTACGACATTTGCTCCCATAGCATCTCTAACGTCGACTATTAAATGAGCAATTATCATTTTGCCCAGGGGACTATCAAGTATTCGCACTTCCAAATCTTTGGCTCCACCGCCTAAGTTAACAAGGATATTGTCTTGGTCATTGGCAACTTGTAATATCTCTTTTTTATGATTTATTATCATTTGTGCTGCGCCAGCTATATCATCTACGTGTAATAGTTGAAGTTGACCTATCATCAAGGGGCTTGAGCATTCAGTTGTGAATCCTCCTTTAATTCTTGCTATCTTTGCCGCATTACTTGCTGCTGCGATAACACTTGATTCTTCAGTTACCATCGGAATTATATAGTCTTTACCATTGATGACAAAGTTAACTGCAAGACCAAGCGGTAATTCAAACTTACCTAAAACATTTTCTACCATTCTATCTGCAGTTTCTATGTCCAGTGAAGAAGAAATTATGTTTACATCCTCTTCAGCTAAATCTGAAAACTCCTTTACAAATTCTATTCTTTTATCAACAGGCATTTTATAAAAACCTGAAATTTGAGATGATTTTTCACCGCTTGACATCTTGATATGCCTCCTATTTCAGGTTTCTCGAAAACAGTTTGTAGCTTTTAAAACTGTGCATTAAAACTACGTTTATTGCCGTATTTTACGCATAAAAAAACTAATCTTTAACTCATAGGTTTTCATTGAGATAATTCAGAAATGTGTGATATAGTTCTTTTTTTATTTCTCCTGTAACTTGGATATCAACTGAATGATCTTTTTTACTATGAATTCTTTTTATTTTTATTTTAGCAGTACATTTTTCTACGCCCGCGAAAATAGCAGTTATTTCAATACATTTACTATTCCTCATTTCATGTGAAAATTCATCAATTTCATCTATTGTTTTTCTTAAATCAGATTTCTTCTCAGGATGATTATACAATGTTTTTCCATCAACGACTAATTTTGCAATATTTCTGAATTTAGCCTTTGCAAGTGCTCTCAATATCAGCTCGGCTTTAGAAAATATATCAATATCTTCCTCAATCATCTCATTTCTAGTTAATTTTAATAACAATTTTGAAAAGATATTTTTTGTTTCAATTTCTCTTTTTTTAACTTCAAAATCCAACTTTATATGTAGGTTTTTTAGAAAGTTATCATCCCGCCTCTTTTCTGATGCCCTATCTTTTTCACTTTTTTTACTTGGATTGTTTCTTTCTGCCCAATCCAAAACCTCTTTTGGAGAACCTACAACCCAAGGTGGTTCTTTAAAATCACTGCCATATCTTACCATTGTTACTCAGGAAAATAAGATCCAGATAGTTTATTAATTTTTTCTTAGGAAAAAGATCTATAAATTTATCATATTAGGAGTTGTACACATATTGAAACATTATAAAATTTGGATTAGATATTAGATAATTTTTCCCCATTTATCTGTATTTATTACATAAAAATATCGTTTAATTATTGAAATTTTTTGTATTAAAAAAAAGTTTGTAATGTTACTGTTTTAAATGCATACATATTTACATATTCATCTGCGAAAAAAGTACTTAAAAAGCTCCCAGTTCGTTGGATTGGAAGGAATCGAGCTGGTAGTTTTGTGCATCCCATCCCATCCTTTAAACCAGCCATCCTTCTTTTTCTCTTAACCAACAATAATTCTACTTTTAATGTTAAGATTTCCTTCAAATTAATTGACAATTTTTGGAAAAATGGATTTTAAACGATACGTTCTCTTGTTTTAACTGCCATGCCATATTTAAAAGACAACATTTCATCTCTATTTAACAAGCATCTCCCTGCTGCAATCAATACATCTTTTTCGTCTACAACCAGGCATTCATCATAAGGTCTGAGTTTAGGGTCGCAATCCAAAACAAACTTTGCAAAAACACTTTTACCCTTTTTAACAAAAGGTACTGCCTCCTCTGCTATGGTAACTCTTAATCTTGGATATTTAAAATAACGATGAAGCAGTTTTGCACCAGTTATCTTTAGTGTAAACATTCCATCTCCAGCTCGCATGGACAAAATGTGATTTTCATTGCAGTATATGTTGCGTATCTTGCCAGTTTTCTTTGATTTAATAATCTTTATCTTTCCATCTAATAATGATTTAGAAGCATTTTTTCCAAACTGCATATTTGCGATAGCAGATATTCTTCTAATATCCATATCATTCTGTTGTTTTTCTCTAGATTCGGGCAACTTTTTTAATATTTTATCTCCTTCCCAGAATAATACTTCTCTTTCTTTTGTGAACTTCTCAAATATTCTCGCCGCCTCTTCTTCTGTTTCTTTGTCAGTAGTTTCAGGAAATACAGATTGTGCAAATGGGTACATTTCATCAAGCTCGATTGGCACAGGACCCAAATGAGAGTTTATCAATATTTCTACATTGTTACTTTTTTTAATTATTTTCTTTATTTGTTCATAATAATAATTAGAATAAGGTTTATTCCCATCTGGAAGCACAATAGTCGTGTCAAGCAATGGTTCGTATCTATTGAGTAGCCTCTTGTGAAATCTGTATATAATTGGTCTGTGGATGGTGTGATTTCCAGTATAAAATAAAGCTCTAACTTTACTTAAAGTTTCAGATTTTTCTAACCATTTTTTATTCTCTGTTTTTTTCAAATTCTTCATAGATTCAAGCAAATATGGATTTGAACTAGCTCTAATTTCCACCATTTCCCATAGATTCCCTTCAGCAATTGCAGTTCTAATCTTTTTCAATTCGGCAAAACTGACATAAAGATTGTGTTTTGCTAATTGTAGGATTTTCTCCTCTTCTTTTAATTTTTTAAGTTCAGATGCAGTGAATTTTGTACAGATTGGACAACAACAAGGCAGTTCATCCAAATTATCCAGTTTTTTTGTTCCCCATGGAAAGATCATCCTTCCATTATTCGCGTATTTTGCGTACGCTGAAGAGTCAAAAAAATCGCATCCAAGAGCAACTGCCAAGGGAAATATCAATGGATGACCTCCGCCGAATAAATGTACAGGTTTACTAGGATTTAACCCTTTTTTAGACGCGATAATACAGTTAACTAGATCTGAATATCTCTGGCTCTCCATAAGTGGCACTACACCACCTATTGGAAAAAAATCTGCATCGATTTTACTTAATTCTTTTGCGCATTTATTTCTAAGATCTGGATAAACAGATCCTTGAACCGTACATGCAAGCATCATGTCTCCCTTTACACTTACGCTCTGTTTAGCGCGTTTTACTGTTTCTTTTATGCCTTGTGTTGCTTTTGTTTTAGTTTGTTGAGGAGTTCCAAAAATGTCTAAAATCGTTCCGACATCGCTTCCTATATCTCTTTGAAATTTCACGATCTCAAGTGGATCTAGCTTTACATCTCCATATACGTATGACTGAAAAGTTCCAGAATCTGTCATTATTGGACCATCAAAATCTATGAGTTTGTGAACACCAATTTCTAGTACTTTTTCCCTAAGTTTTTCATTCTTCTTTATTATATAAGAGTTAGTTATCACAATTTGCGTTCCAAATAGTTTTTTCATTTCTTTTGGGGAAATAATCATTTTGTTTGGGTTGATAACTGGCATGAGATTAGGTGTGGTGACTATCCCATGTTCTGTAGTAAATTTACAGATTCTTCCAGCAGCATCTCTATCTTTTATTTCAAATTTCATAATCAATTCTGGAGAAGTAATTAAATGGGAGATATTTAGTTTTAGTTACTGACTAAAAATATTTTTTTTGAGTGTTTAATTATTTAAACCAATCTTTTGTCTTTACACCTTTGTTAAGTCAATATCCAATGTTTATTATGCACCTATTTGGATAGGATTAATAATTCTCTTAAGAGTGGCAATTGCAGATAGAGATGCCATATAACTTGATTTTGGATTATTTGGGTTGGGCATGTTTTCTACTTCCGCTCTTAGTCTGCCAAATTTACCATGAGCAAGTATTTTATGATTTATCCTCGTAGCAACTGGATCTGCAACTATTTGAACTTTAGTTCTATCGAATCCTACACCTGCAAGTGACAGACTTGCAGCTACATTGATATTCCTCGGGAATTTTTCTACTGCTTCTCTGGCGTTTCCTTCAAAAACAATTGTTCTTTTCTCATAACTTTTTTCTAAGGATTTGGGGGGCTTGGTAGTCACAAGTGTTACCTCATCTATGGTATCAATACTAGCCGATAAGACCCCGTCTATGCCACATACAGCACCAGATGGAAGGTAAATTTTACAATGTTTACGTCTGGCTACCTCCTGAAGATTTTTCCTATATTTATCATCAAACAAACTCCCAACACTCATAATAATCAAATCTTTACCCGCTTGGAGTATATATCTGGCATATTCATCTACTGCTTGCTTTGATGCAGCTTCAAATACTACATCTACATTTTCCAAAAACTCTTTTACAGGTTTTATTTCTGCTTTTTTAAGTTTTTTTTTAAGGTTAATAGCCTTTTTCTTGTCAATATCCTGCAAGTAAATCTTATCAATTTCTTTCATTTCATCTGCATTTAATGCTACGTCTGTACCTATTGCACCACAGCCAATTATTCCGAGTTTCATTCTTTTACCAAAACCTTAAAACGATGAGTTAATATAAAAAATATTGCGATGGATGATATTGATAGATTCCTTAAAGAGGATATAGGTGAAGAAGGAGATATTACTTCAAACTCATTATTTACTGATGAGGTTGGCCATGCTCACATTATTGCAAAAGAGAATTGTGTCGTTGCTGGTCTAGAAGAAATTAAGATGATTTTCGAAAGAACTGGGGCTCAGATAGAGCTACTGGTAAATGATGGAGCTTTTGTTAAAGAAAAAACTATTGTGGCTGAGGTAAAGGGGCCGGTTCGTTCTATTCTCATGGGGGAAAGATTAGCTCTAAATTTTATATGTAAGATGAGTGGCATTGCTTCGGAGACAAAGAAACTTGTAGATAAATGTAGAAATATAAATCCATATGTTTCCGTAGCAGCTACAAGAAAAACAACGCCAGGATTTCGCAGATATGAGAAAAAAGCTGTTATGCTGGGCGGAGGTGAGTCACATCGATATGGGTTATATGATGCTATAATTATTAAGGATAATCATATAAAATGTGTTGGTTCTGTTGAAGAAGCGATAAAGCGAGCAAAGCAAAAAGGTATTTATGAGGTTGTGGAAGTTGAGGTGGAAAACGAAAAAGATGCTAAGATGGCCGCAAAAATGAAGGTCGATGCTATCATGTTGGATAATTGCACTCCTAAAGATGCAGAGGTGTTGGCTAATAAAATTCGGGAGATAAATGCCGATATTTTAATTGAAATATCAGGTGCCATTAATCCTGATAATATAGTTGAATATGCATCTTTTGCTAATCGTATTTCTTTGGGATATCTTACACATAGCATTAAGAGTAAGGATTTTTCTTTAGAGTTAGAATAGAATTTTTTAGGAAATGTTTAATAATCAAAATTCCTTTACAATTATTGTAAGAACATATAATATAATATGTCACAATGAATTGGGGTTTATTATTGTGAGGATACGGTGATTTAGATGAAGAAAATTATAGAAGAAGTAGTTTCTAATGAGAAAAATAAGAAGAAAGAAAAGAAATCTGTAAAGAATTCGGGTAAAAAGCCAGATGTTTTAGAAGATTCGCATACTAAAGGTGTTAATAATCGTGAATTGGAAGAGGTATTGGCAGGTTTAACTACTACTATAAAGGTTGTTGGATGTGGTGGTGCTGGAACTAATACCATTTCTAGGTGCATTGAAGGGAGTATATCTGGAGCAGAGTTGGTGGCTTTAAATACAGATGCTCAACATTTGTTGCTAGCTGGTGCACCTCATAAAGTTTTAATTGGCAGACATCTCACTCATGGTCTGGGTGCTGGTTCTCTTCCTCAGATTGGTGAGGAAGCTGCTCGTGAGAGTGAGAGAGATATCCGTGAGGCTGTGGGACATGCCGATATGGTTTTTGTTACCTGTGGGCTTGGTGGTGGCACAGGTACTGGTTCTGCTCCAGTTGTTTCACAAATTGCTAAGGAGGCGGGTGCTTTGACTATTGGTGTTGTTACCCTTCCTTTTAGTGTTGAAGGTTTTATTCGTATGGAAAATGCTGATACAGGTTTGAACCGTTTAAGGGAAACCTGCGATACTGTTATTGTAATTCCAAACGATAAATTGCTTGATGTTGTTCCCAACCTTTCTTTGAATGCTGCTTTTAAGGTTGCCGATGAAGTTCTTATGAGATCAATTAAGGGCATTACTGAAATGATTACTAAACCTGGCTTGGTAAATCTGGATTTTGCTGACTTAAAGACTGTTATGAAGAGGGGTGGTGTTGCAATGATTGGTCTTGGAGAAGCTGAAGGTGAAAATAAGGCAGTGAATGCTGTAGTAGAGGCTCTTAATTCTCCATTACTGGAAGTTGATATTTCTGAAGCTACTGGAGCCCTTGTCAATGTTACTGGTGGTGAGGATATGACAATTAGCGAGGCTGAACGTGTTGTTGAAGAAATATATTCAAGAGTTGATCCAAATGCACGTATCATATGGGGAACCACAGTTAATCCTGATCTTAAGAGAAGTATTCGTGCAATGCTTGTCATAACCGGGGTTAAATCAAAGCAGATTCTGGGTCCAGCTCATAAGGCATTTGAAAATAAGGAGTATGGCATTGATTTTGTGGCATGAAGTAATCTCCTTAAATGACTTTGCCTTGAATATTCCAAGATTCTGATATTCTTTTTATGATTGGTTTGTTATAGATTACAGATAACCTTCTGAATAATATTAAAACCTCCCAATTCTTTATATATACCTATTTATTTGACCAGTTGCTCATAGAGGTGTCAATATTGAAGTCATTAAAAGGTGATAAAGGCAATGAAAGTATCGTCGATCGAGCCTGGCAATTGCAAAACAACATAGAGGCACGACAAAAGAGAATAGGTAAAGGTAAATACGGAAGGGTTCTCAAGATGGCTCGTAAGCCCACAGATGAAGAGTATTCAAAAACTTCTAAGATAACTGGGGCAGGTATCTTAATTGTAGGCGGACTAGGTTTTGTTGTTTGGTTGTTAGCTAAACATGTTGCACCTTGGATAGGAGAACTACTTGGATGGATTTAAAAGGTGTAATGATATGCAAAGTACAGATTTCGATGATTCCAGTGTAGAAAAAACAAAAATATTTTCCATAAAAACTCAAGTTGGAAAGGAGCAAAATGCTGCAGATCTCATTAACAGTAGGGCGAATAAATCAAAGATAAAGATTCCTTCTATACTTGTAACGCCTGAACTAAGAGGATATATTTTCCTTGAGAGTTTTGATAAAGAGCGCATAAAGGAAATGATTAAAACTGTTTCCTATGCCAGAAATATGCTTGATGGTGATGTACCTGTTGATCAAATAGAGCATTTTCTTGCACCTGCGTCTGCAGTTGCAAAAATTGCTGAAGGTGATGTTGTTGAAATGATTGCAGGTCCTTTCAGAGGCGAAACTGCAAAAGTCACTCATATTGATGATGCAAAAGAGGAAATTACGGTAGAACTATTTGAATCTGTTGTACCAATACCGATTACTGTTCGAGGGGAGCAGGTGAGAGTAGTCAAAAAGAAAGAAGAAAAGAAAGTCAAGGAGGAATAGACAATATGTCAGATACGGTTGAGGCATTAGTTGAAGGAGGAAAAGCATCTGCAGGCCCACCACTTGGTCCAGCACTTGGCCCAATGGGTGTAAACATTATGCAGATTATCAATACAATTAACGATAAAACTAAAAATTTTGAAGGAATGAAAGTCCCAGTAAAGGTTATTATTGATCCAAAGACAAAGGATTTTGAAATCGAGGTTGGTACTCCACCAGCGGCATCGCTGATTCTTAATGAGATTGGAGCGGAAAAGGGGTCTGGAGCGCCATCAACACATAAAATTGGCGATCTTACTATTGACCAGGCAATTAAGATTGCCAAGATGAAGTATGACAACCTTCTGGGTAGTGAACTTAAACAAAAAACAAAGGAAATAGTCGGAACCTGTGTGACAATGGGTGTTACTGTAGAGGGGAAAAAACCTCAAGAAACTCAAAGGGCCATAGACAAAGGGGATTACGATTCTAAATTCGTTTAAATCCTCTCTGAAAGAACTGTCTAATTGATTTTAACATACGATTTCGCCTGTATTCAAAAGGCATAGTAATTCCCTCACCCCATGTTTTTTTCTTATTTATTTCAGAAAGTATGGTGTCAGTGTTTATATCAGTGGTATCTACAATTGTGTATGCATATCCTGCATATGCTGGATCATGAGAGTCACTACCGCCTGTTCCGCCAAGATTTAATTCTTTTGCGATCTTGACAATTTTTAAATTGGTTTTTGGCATGCTACATGCATTAAATACTTCTATTGCGTTAATTCTTTTATGTATTGTATTTAGTTTTTCCTTTTTTATTCCAGACATGTTTCTAAATAGATGCGGAACAATGGGTGTTCCACCTTGGTCAATAATTTTTTCTATTGTTTCTTGAATTGATAAATTTCTGGATATGTTTTTCTCAACATTTAATGCCATCATATGTCCATCTGATGTTGATATTTCTATTCCGGGAATTATGATGAAATCTTTCGGTGCAATTTTTACTGCTTTAAGGCTACCTTCCACAGTGTTATGGTCAGTAATAGCCATACCTTGCAGTCCTTTTTTTTTTAACGATTTGATTATATCTTTGAGTGACCCTACGGCATCTTCTGAGTATTGTGAATGTATATGCAGATCCAATTTTATCATAATATTGTACTCCGATTTTTGCAACAAGTAGTTTCAGTTGATATTATAAATTTGTGTTTTCTTTAACGTGAACCCAAGCCAAAAATCCCTAATCTTTAGGTTACGGGATGAATCGCATGGACGTTTTTTCAAAACGCCGCAGGCGTTTTCTTCCCTTGGGGGAAAGCCATGTCATTTATGACATGGAAGGGGGACTTCTAAATTTATTAATGACCTAATTATTGTTGGATTATCACGTGATAAGTATTAAATTTATTTATTCTATTATATTTTAAAGTGTATTTGTAAAATGAAATAGATGTAAAAATGCATTTGTAAATTTATTTGATAAAATAGTAAGTTTATATTATTATGAAGCATTGGGGAGGTAAGTCATACGATACTTATGCTGTACAATGGGTACAGAGAAAGGACCTAATAAAAAGAAGTGGAATATGGGATATATATATCATGAAACGCTGTTTTTAAGATGGGTAGTAGTATGTATTTTGTAAGTTTTTATAGAATAATTATGTATTAGTGTTGCACAAATAAATAAAAAATATAGTTTTATTGTATGATAAGGAAAAGAGATATATTGAATATTTAGTAAGAAATTAGTTGTTAAATTAATTTTCTCTTAATTAATCAATATGATAAGAGTATATCTGTAACAATACTTTTTTTCATTTTGACATTTTAACGCATTAGATTTAAATACAATCAGTGATAGAATTTGGCATGATATTAAATATCAGGTGATGAAAATGGATAGGAAATATGAGTCTGTAATAAAGGAAGTAGACGAAATGTTGGAAAAAAGCAATAGAGAATATAAATGTGAAACACAGAACATAGATGAATTAAAGAGGGAAATAGATAATACACTGAGAGAAATAGATCGTGAAAAGAATAAATATGAAGCTGAAAAGGACGAGTCACAAAATTACTAGTCTTTGAAACAATATTTATTCTTTCCATTTAGTATACTTATTAAGATTTTAAATTGTGAGAATGAGGGAAGTAGAAGGATGGTGAGAGATGGATATTTAAAAATTATTGCCCCCATTCTCTATATGTTTATTTAGTTTTAAAGTATATAAATTTTATTATAAATTTATAACATTTTTAAATTTGAATGAATCGTCAAATTTAAAAGATATATGCGGGTGCCGGGATTTGAACCCGAGTTATAAGCTTGGCAAGCTTAAGTGATACCAGGCTACACCACGCCCGCATCGACAAATTTAGCAATTAGGTAGCAGTAGATCATTAAAAAGGATTACGATTGGTTTTTTTATTTATAGTTTAAATTTTTACTGTTTGTCATAGGTTAATTTTGTGTGTATTACTTTATTATTATGTTTTGAATTTTTGTTCTTTTACTTAAAAAAGCTAAAGATTCTAACCTGTTATTCTATGAGTTATTATCTTTCAATATTTAAAATAAAAATAAGTATCGTCCTGTTAGAAAGACGAATGTTGTAATTGATGAGGAAATTATCACTCCAATGAATATCATAATAATTGAATGGGAAAATCTCAAATCGAAAATATAGGCAATAAACGTTCCAAGTCCAGCTCCAGTAAAAGGTAATGGCACAGCCACGAAGAATACCAGGGCAAGACTTTCATATCTTTGAATTTTTTTATTTGCCCGCATTCTTATTTTGGGGAACACTTTATCCATAGCTTTTTTAAATAATTTAAAACGTTGTAAATATATCTCTACCTTATTAAAAAATAATAGACCAAATGGAACAAGAAACATATTTCCTGCAATGGCAATGGGAAAAGCCTGCCACCATTCCCATCCAAATGTATATATTGCAGCAATGGGAATTACAAACCGTGATTCCACTCCCGGTATCATAGAAAAAAGAAAGATCTTTAGCCATTCAGGTAATTGTTCTATCATATTAAATTCCTCAAGAATGTTAAATATTTTCTGTTTCTTTAGATGAGATGGCGATATATGCACTCTCTGATATTAAGATTTATGTGACATTCTCCTAATAAAGAATGAGTAATTCCTTTTAAAAATGAAGTTATTTAATAAGCATATATATCTCATATAGATATTGCATACAATATTTACAATAATCATAATTTCATTTATACGTGGTATTGGGTCAAACTATATCTAAATGATTTGATTAATCCATTATAAAAAAGAATCTTAATTAATTGTGTATACTTATATAAAAAAAATTTATACTTGCTTGTAATCCTTTTACAGAAAATTTTAAGGTTACTCAATCAGATGATTTTCTCATTTATTAAAAAATAATTTTTTTTTCTTTAACAACTTAATTTATATAATATGCATAAAATAATCACAAAAATAAATTTTATAACAAATATGTTATAAAAATATTAATATGATTTAGATAATTTAAAATATTTGAACATTTGCTGTTAAAATTATCAGATATATGCAGAAAGCAAAATATTTAAGTAAAAAATAAGATTATATATATTTGTGGATATGAAAAAAATTTTTGCCATAATAACAATACTCATAATTTTAAGCACTCCTGCATTAGGTTTATCCAATTATAAAAAATCCCAATATTCCAAAGGGTCTTTCTTAGGTATGCAAAATGGTATCTTATATCCAAAATTATGGAAATTGGTTCAAGACAAGTTTGGTTTTTTAAAAGAAAGTATATCTAACAAAAAAACAAAAGGAGATTTTTATGATTTTACTTTTTTCCCAATTAATATTACACTAGGAGATGATGCTTTTCATGGGGCAGATACACTTCATTTCATTGAGTGGTGGTATTTTGACGCCTGCCTTGATGATGGTTACAGTATACAGGTTAGTATCAATGTTTATGATGCACTCGACCTTGGTCTTGCGGTGATAAACATCAACATTTACAAAAATGGTGAGATAAAACGAACTGGTAAAGAAATTTACAACTTAAACGAATTCAATATATCAAGAGAGTTACCCTTAATTATATTATATGATAAAAAAATTATTGAAGGATATATTGACAAAAAAACTGGAAATTTAATATATGCTCTTTCTCTTGACATAAATGAAATATACTTAGACCTTCGTTTTACCAGTTTGACTGATGGCTGGAAGGGTACGACGCCCTTTGGAGAATGGTGTGTCGTAATGCCCAAAGCAGAAGTAGATGGTATAATAAAAATTGGGGATAATGATTATTTTCATAAGGTTAAAGGTTTTGGATATCATGATCATAACTGGAATATGACGATTTTTGCTGGGATTAACTTTGGATGGATTTGGGGAAAGGTTAATTCAAATAATTATACAATAATATGGTGTGACATACTAACAACATGGTATCTAAATGATCCAGTACTTGTTTTAAACAAAGAAAATGGGACTTATGTTAGTATCAACCCTGAAGACATTCAAATTATCGTTAAGGATGTCCGTTTTAAAAATGGTATGTTAATCCCATATTCGTTTTCTATTAATGCATGTGACAAAAATATTTCTTTCAGCGTTGAAGTAAAAGTTATAGAAACACATTATGCATCCATAATGGGAATGGTTAACTATTGGAGATATCATGTTAGATATACCGGGTCGATAACGGTATTTTCTAAGACAGAAAATATCGATGAAAAAAACATTGCAGAATTTATCAGATTCAGACCATATTAGTCAACTTATAATCTTACATACTCATTGCATCCTTTTCATTGGTTTACTAAGATGCCTTCGAGCACATACAGGTACCTCATAAAACTCAGTATGAATTGTCCTCTTGTTTTCCTTTACTATTGGTCTGCTGTTAGCGATGCCACATATTTTACATTTATATCCCTGATTGGTTCCTTTTGATTTCATATGTTTCCCACAGCTTGGGCAAACAGGATTCTCCACCTTTTCAAATTTCTTTGTAAGATATTTTACGTTTATCTTTTCAATGTTTACGGTAAGTGGTTTCTCTCTCACACCACCATATACTTCAACAACGTCGCCAATACATAATTCTCGCACAATTCTCCTAAATTCTTTTGTGGGTTCATAGGCAGCACAATCGACCTTATCTGTTGTTATGCTATTTCCTATTGTAAAAATAACATGCCCTCCCTTAATAGTTAGTGGACTTTGTAATAATGTACCCTCCACAATAACAGATTGATATGGTTTTATTTTATTGATAGATTTCTTTTGAAGATGATCGTCAGTTCCCTGATTAGTCTCAAATATCATCCAGCTGTCGACCGTTTCTGATTTGACTAAGGAAGAAGCCATTATTAAATCTTCACTATATTCTCCTCTTATTCCATATAAAATTGGGCATGGGGAGTTTGGGACAAGTCTATTATGTTTATTTTTGTAATCATAATTGTCAAAAGTTGATGAAAAGGTTTTGTCCATTTTTCTAACCGAAGAGTCATCTACAACTCTTTCTGTTCCCCACCGTTTCCTTTGCCTGTATGTTATTAGCTCATAGGTTTTATCATATGTTGGATACCAAGCTATTGAGGCAGTGGCACCGATAAGTCCCCTACAGTTTTTATATCCTCTATAATCCGCTCCAATTGATTTCAATAATTGTTCTACTTCCTTTAATGAAACGATTTCTCTTACTGTTTTTTCATATGTTTCCAGGGACGGTCGCTTATGCAAAATGACAAATCCAGGGTTTGTATTTTCATCTTCTAACTTTGCATGTTTATCCAATACAAGTTCCACAATTTTTTTGATTTTATTGTCATTGCATTTATCAGAAGATTTTTTTGGATAGCAAAACAGTTCTTTATTTCCAATTTCTCCCATCTTTGTTTTTTTACCCATGCCGTTTCCAACTTGTATTGAAAGTGCACCATTCCCTCGGGTTTTCCATGGAACATTAGGATTTAATCTTACAAGTCGTGGATAACCTATTATATCGTAGTTTTCCTCAGTCAATTTTTCTATAATGGTTCGTGCTACATAGGTTGTGCATCCACTACTTCTCGAATCTGTATCGTCGACTCCTATCCAGATAATTTCACTCCCGATATTATTATATATTAAGTTTTGCTTTGTCCTTATCTACAAATGAATCGAACAGAGCTATTTAATAGCGTCAGAGAGATCTTGAGCAGTGCAGGGTTCTACGTCTCTGATATGTGCTCCATGCGTCCAGTAGGTTTTGATTTAGTTGCAAGAAGAGATAATTCTTTACTCATAATTAAAGTTTTGACTAACATTGATGCAATGTCGGAGGATGTCGCTAAAGAATTAAGAGTTTTGTCAATACTTTTGAAAGGGCATCCATTATTGATTGGAGAACGAAGCGGGACGGGTTTTCTTGAAAATGATGTGACTTATGATAGATTTGGAATTCAGGCCATTAGTCCAGAGACTCTTAGAAACCATCTTCTTGAGGGAATTCCACTTAAAATATATGCGGGTCCTGGTGGTTTTTATGTCAAACTTGATAAAGAAAAACTTATACAACTTAGACAAGAACAAAACATTTCCTTGGGCTCATTTGCAAGATCTGTTAATGTTTCACGACGAACGGTAAGGATGTATGAAGAGGGTATGAATGCACGTGTGGAAGTTGCATTAAGAATTGAAGAACTGCTTGGTAGTAATGTGACTATATCTATGGATATTCTAAAAAATCAATATCCTAAAAAGAAAGAATTAGAGAAAATTTGTGGAGAAACAGATACGCTTAGAGTGTTTCAAAAGGAAATATTCACCATATTGAAACAAGTAGGATATGAGATAATCCCTATGGAACGTTGTCCTTTTGAGGCGGTGAGTAAGGATA
>Ga0272442_10004778_pt1 | contig 18353 bp, 12 predicted proteins | sample SSMForm2O_FD_200262 | JGI IMG/M metagenome (GOLD analysis project Ga0272442, IMG submission 200262) | Marine sediment archaeal communities from Little Sippewissett salt marsh, Falmouth, MA, United States - SSM-Form-2O | ecosystem: Environmental > Aquatic > Marine > Wetlands > Sediment ... | reverse complement strand
AAGTGCGCCTATCTCGACATGACCGCCCCGTGGGCCCGGTACATCCGGTCCTCGGGCGTCCATCCGCACCGTTTTTACCGCGACCGCGTCCACGCCAACCCCATGGGCGAACAGATCCTCGCGAAAATCCTGATGGCGTTCTTCAAGCCGTAACACGCGCCCGGGCGGCGCGGGGCAGTTCTGAAGGGCTGTTTTAGTTCCCTCTCCCCCCGCGGGAGAGGGTAGGGTAAGGGGGAATCAGGGCGTTTCTTCACCCTCACCCCACCCCTCTCCCGTCAAGGGAGAGGGAGGCTGTGGACATTGCCTTTGACGCGACGGAGGTGTTGCCATGCCGGGACAATGGAAACCCGTGCTTGCCGGGCTCGCCCTGGCCGCCTGCCTGACGGCCGGGTGTAAGCCGAAGGCCGAACGCACGCCGCACGACATCGGGGCCGAGGCGCTCGGGGCGCTCACGCCGGCGGCCCTGCGCCAGGCGTACGAGACCCCCGCGTTCGTCGTCCGCGACGCCCGCGCCGACGGCTACGCCGCCTTCCAGGACACGGACCTGGCGGCGGACGCGCTCGTCGATGACGTGAACCTTCTTATTTATGTCGAGGGTTCCGGCGACCGCATTCCCCTCTCGCGATGGACGATGGCCCTGCTGGCCGAGAGCCCGCACGGCTTTCCCTGCCGCCCGGAGCGGCTGGCCGTCGTCCTCCTGAAATGGGGCAAGAGCCACGACGTCGTCACCGAGCACATGAACCGCAAGGCCCAGATGGCGGGGGCCGCCGCCCTCCACCGCATGCTGGAGGTCCATCGGCAGCGGCACGGGGCCGACGGACGGGCCGCCGTCATCGGGTTCAGCGCCGGCACGCGCGTCACGCAGTGGGCGTTTGCGGGGCACCTGCCGGAGGGCGAGACGGCGTATCCCAACGCCCTCGCCCACGCCCAGAACGTCGTCTTCCTCGGCTCCAGCATCAGTTGCGCGGACGCAACGCCGTTTGGGATGCTCCGCGGCCGGTTCCTCAGTTTCATCAATCCGCGCGACACGCACTACGGCGACCGGGCCCCGTTCGTGGCGCCGGCCGGCGAGGAGCCGCGATTCGGCAAGTTCCTGACCCTGGAACCGGTGCTGCGGCACCCGATGTTCGGGGCCAGCGTCATCGGGTTCCGGCACCTGCCGACGCTGACCGCCCCGGCGCAGTTCGACGTCATCGAGACGGCCGGCCCGCCGGCCGCCCGGCGGCGCCTGGAGGACGCGTTCCGCATGGTCAACGTGCCCGTGCCGGACGCCCTCGTCCCGTTCAACCTCTTCGGCGACCCCGTGCCGAACGACGACGGCGACGACTACCTGAACCTGGCGCCGAACCACTACATCATGGTCGGCCGGGGCCCGTCCGGACGGACCGACGCCCCGGCGTTCGACCAGTACCGCAGCGTCGCGAAGGAGTTCGTGAAGGAACAGGTGGCGTCGGCGGCGCTGCGGGGCCGGGTGGAGACGTTCGAGTTGAAGACCCGGCCGAAGAGCGCCAAACTGCTCGACGTGCCGCTGCCCCTGCTCTTTCCGTGGGCGGTGATCCATCACCCGGACAAGGAACCCGCCAAGCCGCCGGAAGAAAAGGCCCCGCCTCCGCCGGAGAAGATGGCACCGGAAAAGAAGACCGAGTAGCGACGTGGGGCGTTGAGCCGGCGACCGAAGGTCGCCGCGAGAAGCGAGGTGCCTTCGGCGGGCCAACGACCGGCGACGTGCCGTCGCCGGCTCAACGGGCGCGCGGGGACGCGAGGCGGAGCGCTACGCACTCGCCCGGAACCCGCCCTCGATCCCGCCGTCGACCGGCGGAACGGGATGGTCCGGGTTTCGTTTCCACTCCGACAGGCGATGCATCTCGCGCACGAGGTCGACCTGCCGCTGCGTCAGGCCCTCGGCGAGGAGCCCCTCGTCCGGCCGGCCGCGGTCAATCGCGTCGAGGACGAAGTCGATGCGGCCGTAATCCAGCCCCAGGGCCACCTCGTCCGTGATGCCCCGCATCATGTCCGGCGAGGGGGCCTGGTCGATGATGTCCTCCGGCAGGCCCAGGTGCCGCGACAGTTGCCACACCTGCGTCTTGTAGAGACCGGCGATCGGCGAGTCGGGCACGTCGTCCACGCCGTCCTGGACGAACCAGCCGGTCATGACCTCCGTCCGGTTGCCGGCGCCGATGAGGCGGGCCTTGCGCTCGACCGCCATCTCCTCCAGGCGCTGGCGGCGGTACAACTGGCGGCCGTTGAAGGCGTCGGCCACCTTCGCCCCCGTCAGGCCGTAGAGGAACCGGCGGACGGGCGCGCCCTCGAACCGGTGCTGGCGAAGCGTGGACATGAACGGCGTCTCGCCGGTCACGATCTTGTGGAGTTTGTGGACGACGTTGCGGTTCAGGAACCGCGAGAGGCCCACCAGGCGCATGATGAACGGCGAGTAGTGGCCGCGATCGCGGATGGCGTCGGTGATGTTCTCGACCTCCAGGTCGAGGTCGAGCCACTCGGCCATGCGGCGGGCCTTGACCTCGGAGGCGGACTCGTTGTCGCGCTCGCGCAGAAACGCCACGTGCAGCGCCTCCGGCCCGAGGGCCCGGACGACGAGCGTGGCCAGCAGGGCCGAGTCGATGCCGCCACTTAGTCCCATCAGGAGGCCGCCCGGAAACGCGGGCGTACGGAGCTCGCGCAGGTGGGCCTCCAGCGCCGCGACGGCGCGGGGGGCCTCCAGTTCCAGCACGGACTCGGGCGATAGCGTGACGGGCATGCGCGTCTCTCCTTGGAGGCAGTGCAGACCCGCCGTCCTCACCGGCGTCGGCCGCCACCGCAACGGCCACCAGCATAACGGGCCGACGGCGTCCGCACAATGGGTCCGCCCGATTCCGTGACGTTCCCACAGGACGAAAAACGGACGGGGGCTTTTTCGCCCTCTCGGCCGAAGCCTATAATCGACGAGTGCGAGGCGCCGGCCGGGGGGGCTCGGCGCCGTAGGGACTCTATCCGAAGGGAGACCGCGATGGACCTCAAAGACTACTTCGAAAACCGCAAGGGGCTCGGCGTGCTGGCCACTGCCGACGGCGAGGGCCGGGTCGACGCGGCCGTCTACGCCCGCCCGCACGTGACCGGCGACGACACGGTGGCGCTGATCATGGCCGACCGCCTCAGCCACGCCAACCTCCAGGCGAACCCGCACGCCGCCTACCTCTTTCACGAGGCCGGCGCGGGGTACGAGGGCGTCCGGCTGCACCTGACGAAGATGGGCGAGGAGACCTCGCCGACGAAGATCCAGGAACTCCGGCGGCGGTCGACGCCCGAAGGATGCCAGGGCGAGGAGGGCGACGAGCGGTTCCTCGTCACCTTCCGCGTGGACCGCGTCCGCCCGCTCGTCGGCGACGGCGACGTGGAGTAAAGCCGTTGTTGAGCCGGCGACGGCACGTCGCCGGTCATTGGCGCGCCGACCAGCGCTCGCTGCGCGCGGCAACCTGCAGTCGCCGGCTCAACACGTCGGGTGGCACGCTTTCCCGCTTCTGCGAAAGCGTGTGCCTCCGGTGCCGGCAGTGCATGCTTTCGCAAAGGCGCGAAAGCATGCCACCCCCCATCCGGAACTCGGAGCATACTCATGCCGCAGGTCCGCATCACGGTCGTCAAACGGCTCGACCGCGACGAGATTCTCGCCGACGTCGACCCCGGCTGCTCGTGCCGCGGCGAGGCGCGGTGCACCGCGTTCGAGGACGGGCAGACGTTCCTCGCCGAGTACACCCGCATGCCGGAGGGGTTCTGCCCGGGGGCGTGGGCGGACCTGTTCCGCTACGTCGTCGGCCTTCAGGCCGGGGCGGATTATCCCTGGATGAACCAGCCGGGCACGGTCCTCGCCTGCTGCAACGACGGGTTCCGGCCGGTCATCTTTCGCCTGGAACGGGTGCCGTAACGACGCCGCCGAAAACGACCGGCGACGTCCCGTCGCCGGCTCAACGGGCGGTGGGTGCCGGGTCGCGGTGGAGGCGGAGCGTCAGGCACCGCAGGCTTCCCCCGCCGGCCAGCAGGGCGTCCGGATGGAAGAAGACGAACGCCACGCCGCGACGCTCCAGGCGTCGGCGCGTCTGGGGCGCCAGCGCCGTGTCGTAATGCAACATGACGCCGGGCTCGAGTGGCAGGAAACTGCACGCCCACCGTTGCTGTTCCTCGCCGGAAACGTCGAGGACCTCGACGCCGCGGCGGGCCATGTGCCGGCGGAACTCGATCGCGCGCACCCCCTGGCGCGTATGGATTTCCGCCCACAGAAACGCCGGCAGGTACGCCAGCGCCAGCCCTCGGTCCACCCGATTGTATATCATATCGGGATGCATAAATCGCCGGGCCTTGGGCACGCAGACGTGAATCACCTCCGGAAACACCTCCAGCGCCCGCGGGATGAACCGCGCGATCGACGCCGCCCTGTGCCGCTCCGTGTCGGCCACGAGCAGCGTCTCGGGCGAGAGCAGCAGGCACCCCTCGAACGCGTCGTCGGGCCCGTCGAACGCGTGGACGACGGGGATGCCGAGGGCCGCCAGGGCCTCGGCCACCAGGACCGCCTCCCCCCGGCGGGCCCGGCTCGCCATCCGCGACAGGAACGCCCCCCGCCGGGTCACCACGGCCGTATCGTGCAGGTAACTCAGGTTCGGCAGCCGGGCGATGCGGGCGTGGCCGTCCCGGAGGCAGTCGCCCAGTTCCACCACCTCCACGCCGTGCGACTCCAGCAGCGCCCGGTACCGGTCGTGCTCGGCGATGAACCGGGCGGGGTCCGGCACGCCGTCGAACAGCCACTGGCGGTAGTTGCCTTCGTCCACAAGGCGCAACGCCTCGCCGGGCCGGTGCAGCATGACGCGGCGGAGGCGGCCGAAGTGCTCGCATCCGTAATCGACGGCGGCGCCGGTCCCGGTAGAGGTCATGGGCTCCCCCGTGTCGCTCGGGCCAGGACGAGGAGGTTCGCGCCGCCGGCGCCCGCGGCCGCTTCGACGACGTCGAAGCCGGCGGCTTGCACCCATCCGAGCACCTGCCGGCGGGTGTGCTTGTACGTGAACCCCATGCGGACGACGTCGCCCGCCCGCAGCCGCACGGGCCCACCGGGGAAAACGAGGTCTGCATCGCGAAGGATCTCGATCCGTTTTCGCGTCCGCCACGTGGGCCCCAGGCGGCTGGGCACGCGGACCACCCGGAGGCCGAAGCGGCCGGCGTCGGCCGCCAGGCCCCGGGCCGCCAGCGGACCCAGGTTGAACCGCGCGTTCTCGGCCGACCCGTAGACCCGCTCCACGCCCTCGCGCCACGCGGCCTCGTCGGCTTCCGGGCGTGGCCCGAGACGGCAATCCAGCAGGAACAGGTCCGACGGGCCGAGGCCGGCCCGCACCCGCCCGAGCAGCCGCTGCGGGTCGAAGTTCGAGAACGTGTTCCCCAACAGGCACACCAGGGCGGGCCCGTCGACGAGCGGCCGGAGGCGGACCAGATCCTCGAGGCGGGCGGTCGCCCCGCAGGCCACAAGCGGCAGGTCGGCCACCGCCGCCAGGGCCGATTCCACGAGCGGACGCGACACGTCCGTCGCCAGGTAGCGGCGGGGCCCGTGGCCGTTGCCGGGCAGCGTCTCCAGGAGGAGCCGCTCCTTCCGCCCGCCGCCCACGCCGAGGCTGACCAGACCCGTCCCGCCCGGCACGTGCGACGCCACCGCCGGCGCCTCCGCCCGGAGGAGGTCCGTCAGGCTCGAGGCCACGCCGAACCCCGCCGACCCGTCGAGGTCCAGCCAGTGGTCGGCCCCCTCGCGGCCGAGGTAGAGGAAGACGTCCGGCAGGTACCGGCGGAGAAGATGGTCGCGCAGGGAGACCTCGAGGTCGCCGGCGTCGAGCAGGTCGGTGATCGTGGGGGCGGTCATGGCGTGGTCGTTCCCGCGGCCGGTTTCGCGCACTGGAGGCACTCGCCCCGCAGGGCCACGCGGGGCGGCTTGCCCGCGTTGACGCCCACGGCGTAGGCGTAGCCGCGGCAGCCGATGCATTCGTCCAGATGCTCGCACCCGCCGCACTTGCCTTCCAGGTGCGCGTCGATGTGCCGCACGTAACGGAACAGCGACGAGGCGTGGATCTCGCGCAGCGTCATCACGTTCGTGTTATAGGGATACGTGCCGTTCACCTGGAGGGCGGGATGCTCGTCGAATTTCGTCGGCGCGCACGGGCGGATGTTCCCCTCCAGCGTCACGTACAGGCTATAGAGGTGCTGGAGGCACCCGCTGCCGGCCAGGGGCGTGTACGGGAGCCAGTCGCAGGCGAACTCCTCGCGGTCGAGGTCGAGCAGGCCGAACTTGTACTGCTGGATCTCGCCGGTCTCCAGGCCCTGGTCCGGCAGGGATTCCTTGGCGCGGCCGGTGGGCGTAAGGACTTCCATGTTCGGGAAGATGCGGCGCTGGCGGCAGAAGCGCCAGATATCGGCGATCTCGTCGCGGTTCAATCGGCAACTGACGAACGAGGCGCCCAGGCGGAGGCGGCCCGGATCGTCCGGCCGGTCAAACCCCGCCGACAGCAGGTGGTCCAGCCCCCGCCGGATGCGGTCGTAGGCGCCGGCCATGCCGGCCAGGTAATCCTGCCGGTCCGGCCGCAGGCTGTCGAGTTTCGTCATGACCGAGGCACCGCGGTCGAACAGGAACCCCGCCAGGTCCGCGTCGATGGCCAGGCCGTTGCTGAAGACCATCGGCACCATGCCGCGCCGGTGGATGTAGTCGATGAGGTCGCGGAACCGCGGATGGATGGTCGGTTCGCCGCCGCCGATGACCACGATCGACGCCGCCCCCAACTCGTACGCCTGGTCCACGCGGTCGACGAGCACTTCGTACGGGGCGACGGCGTCCGCGTCGACGCCGCTCTCGGCGTAACAGTATCGGCACCGGAGGTTGCAGGTGCGGTTGGTCTCGAGGCGAATGGCGAGCAGGCGGTCGGCGTCGCGGGCCCGGTACGCCTCGTCCGGGGCGTAGGTGTACCCCGCCAGGACGGGCGGGCGCGCCCACGCGGCCGCGCCGGAGCGGGCGTCCGCCCGGTCCGATGATTGCGTAACCATGGCCACCCTCCCGGACGCCGCCACGCCCTCGGCCTCGACGGACCGGCATCGGTCCATCATGGATTATAGAAGGGGTGCAGGAGCGGCGCACAAGGGACTTGCCATTTTTCGCGCACCGGCCGGCGGGACACCCGTTTCGATGTCACGCGATGTCGCGCCGAGGGCGGGCTCGTAGGGTTCATCACCATAGGCGCGGCCGGGACACCGGCACACGGGCGAGACGGGCAGAGCGGCGCGGCAAAGGCGCTGAAAGCACCTTGCGAGAATCCTCGACCGGGTGTCGGCGGCGTCCCCGCCGGGGCGTTACTCCGACAGGCCGAACGCGGGGTTGGCAATCTCGTAGCCGAGTTCCACGAGCAGCGGCCCGGCGACGCTCTCGAACTCCGCCACCTGGACGGGGTCCAACTCGCGTTTCCATACCCCCACCCGCGACGCCGTCACGGGCTTCGAGAGCAGTGGGAACATCTCCGGGACGGCCGACCGCCCGGACGCCGGGTCCGTCTCGTGGTGCAGCATGGCCGGCGTGAACGCCAGGCCGAGCCAGCCGCAGAGGTCGCGGAGCGCAGCCTCCGGCTCGGTGACGAGCGCTTCGTAGGCGACTTCCCGGTAGCGGTCGGGCGCCAGGTTGCGGCCGGCCGCCCGCCCGGTCCGCACGTTGTCGACCCAGAACTCGGCCGCCTGCCGCCACGCCTCGCCCGGCCGGCTGAGATCGAACCAGCCGGCCCGGCCCATGCTGATCGCCGCGTCCCGGCCGTCGCGGTAAATGTGGATGAACCGGCTGTCGGGAAACGCCTTGGCCAGGAACGGCACGTGCCGGATCTGGCGGGGGGTCTTGTCACCCCACTGCACCCGGCCGCGCTTCCGGGCCGACGCCAGGCAGACGGCCGCGCAGGCGCCGGCGTAGTCCGTGGGCGCGGCGGCGGCGAGGGCGGCCTCCGCCTCCGCGTCCGCCAGGTCGAAGACCGACCACGTGTAATTCTCCGCCGAGCCCACGTCCCGTTTGAAACGCCGGTGCGACTTCAGGTCCGCGATGAACCGCGACCGGTACGCCGGCCGGCTGAAGTCGCTGTACGCGTGGGCCTGAATGACGAGGTCCGGCAGGAAACTGGCTTCTCGAAAAATGTACAACTCACGACTCTGGTTCAGCATCACCGCCAGCAGCGTCGAGCCGGACCGGTCGCTGGCGACGATGAAGACGGGGCCCGGCACGGCGGGGTCGGCGTCGGCCACGGTGCGTCTCCTCTCGGCAGCCGCGATGGGCCGGACGACCCCCGCCCGCCACCACGGCTTGTCCCCGCGGGCATTCTATCACGGGGTGGGAGGTGGCCAAGGCCTTTCCGCACCCGGCGCCGGCGACGCGAAGCGACCGCCCCGGCACAGGCCGCGCGCCATCATATGTGGCTCCGAGCGGCAGCGGCTATCGGCCGGGCCGTCTGCGCCCTCGCCGGACGAGGAGGCCCAGGGCCCCTGTCGCCAGCAGGACGAGGCTCGCGGGCTCCGGCGTGACCGTGAAATCGTCCAGACGCACAAGACCCGCGCCGTCGATCTCCATGAAGACGCCCAGCGCATCGACCGTGCCCGCCAGGTCCGAGGAGGCGGCCGCGCCCAGCGCGAGCGACGCGCCGGGCGTCACGTCCAGCAGCCGCCATGCGGCGGCGTCCGTCACGACGTCGAGCGAGACGTCCTCGGCGTTCGTCCAGTTGTTGTAGCCGATCCCCGCCGGGTCGATGCCGAGGGCCGTGTCGCTGGCGTACCACTGGCCGCCGATGAGGAGGGCGAAGCGAACGTGGTCCTCGGTGGACTTGTTGTTGAGGCGGGCGGAGATCGTTTCGAGGTCCGCCACGTCGATCTCGGGCCCGTCGTCGGTCCAGGCGAAGCCGATGATGTCGGACCCGCTGGGCAGACCCGCCAGGAAGAAGCCGGTGTCGCCGAGGGTGGAATTGGCCACGCGGATGCCGTCGCCGCTGTCGCGGTTGTTCGAGTCAGCGGCGTCGGCGCCAAAGACGGCGCTCCAGTTTTCGCCCGTGTTGCTGTTATACGCGTTGATGGAGATGTTGTTGGACCCGACGGTGTTCTCGAAATCGGTGAGCAGGATCGTGCCGGGCGGCGGGGGCGGGCCGGCGTTCAGGAGGGCCAGGTTGGCCGATTCGTGGGCCTGGAGCATCTCGGACTCCGTGAGGGCCCGGTCGAAGACCGCCAGGCCGCCGATGGCCCCGCGCATCGGCTCGCCGAAGAAACTGCCGCCGGAGTACCGCGAGCCGACGGTGAAGTCCGCCCCGCCCTGCGGCTTGGTTTCGCTGTGGATCGCCGGGTCGTACTCGAAAATCGGCTTGCCGTGATAGTACGGATTCATGCCGCGATCCTCACCGCCGGGCCCCTCGTCGGTGAAGTAGGAGTCCGTCCGGTTGTCGGCGTCGGGGTCGACGGGGCGCTCCTCGAACACGCCGTTGTAGAAGGCCCGGATGTAGTCGGAATCGTACGTGAAGCCGACCGAGACCCACGTCCCGGTTTCGACGGTCGAGTCACTGGCGGCGTAATCGACGCACCAGGGCATGGCGGAGCCGTCCGCCCGCCGGCTGACGCCGCCCTCGGCGGAGATGTGCGGCGTAACCTGGTCGTTGCCGCCGTACATCGGCATGTCCATGAGGAGGGCGTACTGGCGGCTGCCGACGTCGTCGTACGCCCCGCCGCCCTCGTACCACATGCCGGCGACGGTCTTGGACATGGTATCGAGTCTAATGAAGGCGATCATGCTGACCTCGGCGTCCGCCCCGTTGATATTCAGGTCGCCGGTGTCCGCATACGGGATGCGGAGGTAGTGCTGGCCGTCGAAATGGGCGGCGAAGCCGGAGAACGGACCCTCGTCGAGGCGCGCGACCGTCGGCCCGGCGCCGGCCTTGGCCACCTCGGTCAGCGGGTGCGTCGACGCCGTCCCCTGGGAGAGCCGCTGCTCGCCCGGGGCCTCGCCGAAGGTCCAGAACCCGACGAGATCGGCAATGGATTCGATCTGGGAGGCGTCGCCGGTGGCCACGCCCGCCGCAGCGGCGCCCGCCGCCGCCAGGACCATCAGTCCGCTAACGCCGTATGCAACGATTCGTGCGAAACGTTTCATGGTAGGCTCCATTTCCCAACGCGGTGCAGATGAGAAACCGCCATCGCCGCAGCGCCTCAGCGCCGGCGGCGCAGGACGAGGCCAGCGGCGCCCAGCCCCAACAGAACGAGGCTGGCGGGCTCCGGCGTGACGGTGAAGTCGTCGAGGCGCACGAGCCCCTCGCTGTCGATCTCCATGAAGACGCCCAGGGCATCGACCTCGCCCGCGAGGTCCGAGGTTGCCGTCGCCCCCAGCGCCAGCGACGTGCCGGGATCCACCTCCAGCAGCCGCCATGCCGCGGCGTTGGTCACGACGTCGAGCGAAACCTCCTCGGCGTTCGTCCAGTTGTTGAACCCGACGCCCGCCGGGTCGATGCCGAGGGCGGAGTCACTGGCGTACCACTGGCCGCCGATGAGAAGGGCGAAGCGGACCCGGTCCTCCGTCGAGGCGTTGTTCAGGACGACGGAGATCGTCTCGAGGCGCGTCACGTCAACGGTCGGGCCATCGTCCATCCAGGCGAAACCGACGGTGTCGGACCCGCCGCCAATGCCCGCCAGGAAGTACCCCCGTCCCCCGACGGTGGAGTCGGCCACGCGGATGCCGTCGCCGCTCGTCCGGTCGTTGCTATCGTCGGCCGTGGGCCCGAAAACGGCCTGCCAGTGCTCGCCCGTGTTGGCGTTGTACTGGTTGATGGACACATTGGGGTTGCCCACCGTGTTCTCGAAATCGACGTAAACGAGGTCGGGCGCGCCGGCCGCCACGATCTCCATGCTGTTCAGGACACCGATGTAGGAATCGCACCGGTCGAAGACGTACAGGTTGGGCGCGGCCGCATCCAGCGTGACGGTGAACCTCAGGTAGTTATCGCCGAGGATCCAGTTGCCGGCCGGCGCGGGCGTACTGTTCGGCCGGGGGGCGTAGGCGGCGGCGGTCCAGTCGGTGACGTCCGCGGCACCGGTGGCCCAGGCCGTCTGGTACGTCTTGGCGGCGTTGCCGCCGCTGTCGCCGCGGAACCCCGTCAGGTAGACGTCGTAGGTGCCGTGGTCCAGCCCCTTGACCGCCAGAGCGACGCCCTCCGTGCTTCCGCTGTCGCGGACGACGTGGTCGGTCCCGAGGTTGGTGTTGAAGACGGCGTAGGTGGCACTCCCACTGTAGGAGGCCGCCTTCGTGGCGAGGCTGTAATCGACCGTCTTGCTTCCGGCGGCCGTCTCGACGCCGAAATCGACCTCCAGCCCGCTGACGGCGTTGCCGTCCTCGTCCACGAACCCCGAGGTCGTGTCCGTGGCGAAACTGTTCCACGAACTGCCCGTGGCGGCCCCGTCGGCATGGGCGGGAGAATCGGTGCCCGTGTACGCCGTGGAGCCAAAGTCGAAGAGGAGCCCGGCCTCCGCAGGAACCACCCACATCGCCGCCAGAACTCCAACGCTCACAAGGATCGGGATACGCATCGTAGGCTCCCAAAAAAGCGCAGACGCCGGGGGAGCGGTTACTCCCCCGGCGTCTGCTGACCAAACTCAGGTCCGCAAAACGTACGTTTTCCACGTCAATTATAATGGAGGACGCCCGTCCGTCAAACGTCTACCGCGTTGGGGCGGCCTGAATCGTCCCGGGGTGTCCCGGAAGAACCGGCGCCGGCGACGCGAAGCCGTCGCCCCGGCGCGCCCCACCCCCCGCGGCAGGCAGGCCGCCGCGGACGGCGCCGGGCGACCCGTTGGCGAAGGTCACCGTGCCGTCGTCGGCCACGGTGCAGGCAAACGCCTCGCCGCCCGCCTCCACGTACAGCGTGCCGGAGCCCCACCGAGCGGAGATGGGCACGGCGGGTCCGGCGGCGTCGGCGCCCGCCGGACGGTACAGCCACGCCGCGTGACGCCGCCAGTCGTGCCGCTTGCCGTTCCGCCACACGCCCAGGTCGTGCGGGGCGTCGTGCCAGTGGAAGCCGAGCCATTTGCCGTCCGACGCCTTGTACTGGACGATGCCCTGGTCGAGTTTGGCGGTGTCGACCTCGGCGGCGAGGGCGGCCTTGCGGAACGCCGCGAAACTGGCGTGCGACTGCTTCTCGCCGACCTCGACGGCCAGGCCGCAGAACGTCCCGCCCTTCCCTTTCGCGGCGAGGACCTGGTGCCCGGGAAACGGGGCCTTCTTGCCGGAGGCAATCTCGCGCGTCAGGCCGTCGTCGATGCGAAACGGCGTGGTCCCGAGCGGACGGATTGCCACCCAGGTGCGGTCGCACTCGAGCAGCGTCACGCCGTCTTCCTCGGTGACCCGGACGTCGTCCGGGACGACCCACCGCCAGGGCGAGTCGCCCGCCCGGACGAGCCAGACGGCGAGGTTCGCGTACTGCCCCACGCGGTTCGGGCCGGACACCTTCCCCTTCTGGTACTTCGGCGAGCCGACGAAACGGGGGTCGGGCCCCGGCACGCACTGGAGCGTCGCGGCCCCGCGCTCGTCGTCATGGACAAGAATCTTGAAGCCGTTCACGTCGCCGCCGTCCTCGCTCGTGCCGCTGGGGAGCGAGCCCATCTGGAAGGTGCGGCCAAAATACTGCGTCTCGAGGTACTCGGGGGCCGCTTCCGCGTCGCCGCCGGTCGTGGCCGAGTACGGGGGCTTGGCGGCGAAAAGCTCGACGGGTTTGTCGAACCGTTTGCCGGCCAGGTTCCGCACGGCGGGCGGCGGACGGTACGCGCTCGTGATCAAATGGACCTCGTCGGACTCCCACTCGGTCTTCTCGACCGGGCACTCGCCGAAATGGAGCCACAGCATGTTGGCGGCGCTGCCGCCGAACGGCTGGACGTGATTGTAGTCGCGCTTCGTCGGCCCGTTGAAGCCCCCGCGCCAATACTTGACGGCCCCGGCGGCGAAGATCCAGTCCAGGCACGCCTTGGCCAGCAGGCGGACCTCGTCGTCGCGGGCGAAGTCATACAGATTACACAATGGGGCGATGGAATGCCCGTGGTAGTTCTCCGAGTCCCATTCGCCCATGCCCACGCGGTACAGCGTCCGGGCGTAGCGGGCGATCTCGTCCTTGTACGTGCGGCAGACCTGGCGGTTGCCCGTCGCCTCGGCGAAGAGGTAGACGGACGTGACGCGCATGAGGTACAGGTTCTCGGTGCTGCGGACGTCGACCCAACTGTTCTTGCGGTCCGGTCCCCATCCCCCGCCGGGGCCCTTGAAGGCGTAGTGCGGCCGGCGCATGGGGTCCTTGGCCGTCCAGGCCTTCGCCCCCTCGACCATGCGCCGGCGGTAGGCGGGGTCGAGCAGGTCGCCGAAATAGAAGAACTTGCGGGTCTGGTGCTTCAGGGTGAAACAGGCGTAGAAGTCGATGCCGTGGGTCTCGCGGTGCCACTCCTCGGCCTGGGCGTCCTCGTTCTGCAACCCGGCGATGGCTTCCTCGCGGCCGGCGAGGACGTGGGCCATCAGGTACCCGTAGGTCCGCTTCTCGTTCTCGAAGTACGTGTTGCCGGCGTTGGCCTTGATGTCGGCCTGGGCGGCAATCACCTGCCGGGCCCGATCCCGGAAGGCCCGCTCGTCGGCCTCGGAGATGGGGTTCCGGAATGCCTCGTCCATCGGCTTGGGCCGATACACCGGCCGGCCGGCGGCGTCGGCGCCCACCATGTCCTCCAGCGTCCACGTGTCGGCGGCGGCGGAAACGCACGCGACAAACAGGACGCCCACGGCCGCCCCGCGGGCCAGGAAACAGGACGTACGCATGTCACGCTCTCCATGAAAAGACCGTGCGGCCGGGCCGGGCGGTTCCGGACAACCGCCCCGGTGTTTTGTAGGTACCGAAGAAACGAGGGCTCGTCAAGGCCCCGCGAGCGGTTGGCGCTCTGCCTGGCGCCGATGGCCGAAAACCGGCCCGATTCGGCCGGCGTCCCGAAGGCGTGGCCCGACTTGGCCGCGGGCGACAAGGCGGGCGTCCTGGCGCGCAGCGCCCCCCAGGCAAGGCTTGTCGGCACCGGGCGGGCAGCGTTAGTATAGTGACCCGGTTGCGGCAGGTGCCATCCGGGCATCCAAAACACCGATGGGGCGAGCGATCATGGTCATCCACAGAGCCGTCGGAACCGCCTTGGCGGCGGTCATGGTCCTGGCTGCGGCGCCGGGCACACAGGCGGATGAGGACTGGCCGCAACTGAAATACGACAGCCGGCACTCGGGCAACGTCCCGGACAGGCACGTTGCCCTGCCCCTGGGGCTCGTGGCGGCCGTACCCCTGTCCGACGCCGTCTTCACGGCCCCGGCCGTCGCGGGCGGACGCGTGTACGTGATTGACGGCTCCGGGACGGCCTGGTGTTTCCGTGCCGCCGACCTGGAACCCGTCTGGAAGGTTCAGACGGCAGGCGGCAAGGCCAACTGCAACAACGTTTCCTCGCCCGCCGTGGCGGGAGGGTACGTCCACTTCGGCACGATGGCCGGCGCCTACTACGTGCTGGATGCAGGCACCGGCGCAGTGGTCAGAAGAATCGAGACGGGGGACCCGATCTTCAGCGCGCCCGTGGTCGGCAGCGGCCGGGTCTACGTCGCCACGCTCGGCTCCCGGGTGTACGCCCTGAAACCGGACGGCACCGTCTGCTGGACGTGGGACTTCGTCCGTGAGCGGCTGGATTTCCACAAGGACCGCTGGAGCGGGGCGGACTGGCTCGCCGTTCGCGGCCGGGCCGGATGGCGCGAGCAATTCTGCTGCACGCGGAACGTGGCCCTGGCCGGCAAGACGGTCGTGGTGCCCGCGGGCGGGACGATCTGCTGGCTCCGGGACCTCGGCGACCGGGCGGAACTGACTGCGGCCTACACGAGCAGCAGACGCGAGGCCCCGGCCACGCTCGGCCTCAGCCTCGACGAGTCCGGCGCCGTGTACCGGCAATGGACGCGCCGCGACAACGGCGGCAACGTGGAAGTCCTCCGACGTCGCGAAGGGAAGGTGGAGGCCGACACCGTTCGGGGCACGCAGACGAGTTACAACGGACCGGGGCTGCTGAGTTTCTGCTCGGTCAGCCTTCGCGGGCGGGACGTGTACCGCTGCCGGCCGCAGGAGGGCCCGGCCCTGTGCCGGCACACGCCCGACCACAAGACGCAGGCGCTCGGGAGCCATGCCTCGATCGCGTCCCCGATCCTGCTGCGGGATCACGCCGTCTACGGCGGCCTCGACGGCGGGCTGCACGTCGTGCCGCTCGCCGAAGGCCGGGAGCCCTGGACGTTCAAGACGGCGTTCGACAAGGCCGTCTCGGCGCCCGCGGCCGTGTGCGACGGCCGGATCTACGTCGGATGCGAGGACGGGTACCTGTACGTCCTGGGCCCGAACGGCAAGGCGGGGCGCCCGTCGCGGGACCTTCGCCTGCACGAGATCCGCAGCCCGCTGACCGGCCCACGGGCCGGGGCCGAGCACGACTGGTACACCAGTTTCGGGAACCAGGCGAACACGAACTCCAAGCCTCAAGGGATCCGACCGCCGTTTCGGCTGAAGTGGGTCCGCCGATACAAGGGCACCGTGAAACACTTCAGCGTGTGCGGCGGCGGGCGGGTGTACACCCACACGGCCGAAGGGCAGATCTTCGCCGTCGAACAGGAGACGGGGCGGCTGCTCTGGCGGCGGTACTTCCCGGGGGTCCACGTCTCCTACACCAGCCCCGTTTACCACGACGGTCGCCTGCTCGTGCCGCAGGCCGGACTCGAGACGTGCCGGCTGCGGTGCCTGGACGCCGCCACCGGCAGGCTCCTCTGGGAGGCCCCGTTCTCCGGCTCGCCCTCCTGGAATCGGCAGCAGCCGCCCATCGTGCACGACGGCCTGGTCGTCTATCAGTTCGGGACCGGCACGTACACGGCCAAGACGTGGCTCTTCGAACACCAGAGCACGTTCGGCTTTCCGAAGGATCACAAGCCCCTGGTCCGCGCCTGGGACTTGGAATCGGGACGGGAGGTGTGGACCCGGGACTTCTCGGAGTTCGGCCCCGGCGGTGACGACGCCGGCATGTGCCTGGTGAACGGCACGCTGTACTACTCCTGCTACTTCGGCGGCAAAGGGCCGTTGGGTGTCACCGCCGCCATCGAGCCGACGACCGGCCGCGTCCTTTGGAAGACCACCGATTATGCCCTGCACGCCGGCTGCACCATTTCCGGCGAAGGCGGCCGCCTGTACCTGGGCGGGTACAATCCGGTGGAAGGCAAGGTGAACCGCGTCTGGTGCCTCGACGCGCGGGACGGGTCACTGGTCTGGAAATCGGACCCCGTCAGCCGGGCCATTCACGTGGTCACCATCGGAGAGCGATTCCTCTTCACGCACTCCCAGTACGAGCACGGCTACCTCCTCGACAAGGCGAACGGGAAGATCCTCTCGACGCTCGTGCCGGGGTATCGCTGCACGCGGTTCACCCTTTCGGAGCCGTACCTGGTTGGGCCGAACCTGACGCTGTTCGACCTGGCCCGCGACGCCAAGCCGGTTCACTGCGGCCCGGCCCTGGACGTGCTGGTATGTGTGGGCGCGCTGGTGTCGAACGGGCGCATCTTCCAGACCACCAACGGTGGCGGCCTCCAAGCGTGTCTGACGTGGGGGTCGGAGGCTGCGCCGGCCTCGGCGCCGCCGTGGAGCCGCTGAACGGCGCGGCCCCGCACGTGTCCAGGACCGTCCCGGCCGCGTTGACGAGGGCCGTCGTGTTGAAGTTGGCGTCGCCGAGGGCGTAGAGGGTCTCGTCGTCGCAGAGGTCGTCGGCGTCGTCGTTCGCATCGCGGCGGACGAGGGCGTCGGTGTAGCGGACGGACCAGACGACCTGGCGGTGGGGCTGGAGGGATAGGAAAACGCGGAATGCGGAATGCGAACGCGGAACAAGAACGGCCCAAATCGGAAATGCGAAAGTTGAAATCGGAAAGCCCGGAACGGTCGGCACCGCACGACCTTGTGGCCGCAACCCGCCGCGGTCTCTGGACTTTGGATTTTGAATCTTGAACCTTGGACTCTGGACCTTATGTCGTGGACCCAGGTGTCGGGGCCGCCAAAGGCGTCGGCGAGACTGCATATCATATAGTCTGCGTTAGTGAGCCATATATGACGGTAAGCGAGTCCGCGTTCCCGAGATGCGTGGATGCCACCCCTTAAGCTTCGGATCGGCCTCAAGATCGTCGAGCATGGCTTGACCCGCGTCCTTCTGTCCGGCCAAGCACATGAGCACTGCCAATGCAAGCTTCTCGGCAGGTTGCTTCCACTGGTCTACGCCATCGGCTAGCTCCAACGCGTCGGGGATCGACTGACAGTCGTCAAGAAGAGGCAGACATTTCGCGTGGATCAAGTCAACCACTTCGGCCCCGACATGCTCAACTTCAGCAACGCTTCGCAGTTTCCACCATAAATCCTGCCCATGCTCTACGCCCGGTAGGTAACCAATCCGGAACCGCGGGAAACACGCTGATCCTGGCACTACTTTGGGCGGTTCCTTGCCCCACAATATCCTCTCAACCGGACGGACCATAACACCAATATTCAGAGTGAATGCAGTTTCGTCCGAGCCGCTCCAGCGGCTTTCCTGGGCGTCGATCACATGTACTAAAGAATCTGCAGTACGGTTCCACGTCGACTTGCTCTTCCTGAAGCCAGCGGCCTTCAGCTGCGGGCCGATGTACTCCCTCACAATGCTGTCAAATAAGGTAATCTTGGCCATAGCGTTGTCAGAATCCTAATCTCGCCCTCACGGTCACGGCTCGTAGTAAATCACTCGTCCGTTGGTTCCTGTAGCATCCTTATATTTCTGGATCTGCCGTACACTTCGGGCACCACGTCCCGAAGGTGTATTCGGTTTCAGTTCCACCGGCCGTCCCTTTGGGTCAAGGGCGTCCGGGCGAAGTATTTCTCCACCTCTACCTCGAATCGTCGGTTCTGACTGCCAGCCGGGCTTGTTATTAACCGTTTCAGCGAATTGTCCATGTGCCTGCCGTCCGCAAGCCGCCGCATCACGAACCTTCGGGTTATTCATTCCCCTTTTTGGGGTAACCCCTGTTCTGGCGGCCTTGGAGCCTGCACCTAGTTTGGGGTTAACGCCTGTAAGCTTCAAGATCCCAGCGGTCGAGGCGGCAACATCAGACACCCCTAGGCTACCATGTCCGATTCGGTCACCCAGGTTACCGAAACGATCACCATGATTGAGACCACCGAGTTTCTCGCCGTACAAACTCTCGACTATTCTCCAGCCGCCACCAACCAGCGGCAGGTTCTTACCGGCCC
>Ga0272442_10004777_pt1 | contig 18357 bp, 11 predicted proteins | sample SSMForm2O_FD_200262 | JGI IMG/M metagenome (GOLD analysis project Ga0272442, IMG submission 200262) | Marine sediment archaeal communities from Little Sippewissett salt marsh, Falmouth, MA, United States - SSM-Form-2O | ecosystem: Environmental > Aquatic > Marine > Wetlands > Sediment ... | reverse complement strand
GAAGCGGAAAGACCGCCGCACCGGGGGGCCCTGGCGTGTGCTGAGAACGTTTCTGCGACACGTGGGTGCCATGCGCGAGTGGCGGATGGCGTATGCGCTGAAGCTGCGCGGACTTCCCGCGGTCGAAATGCTGGCGGCGTTCGAACGCCGGCGGCTCGGCGTCCTTTACGAAAGCGTGCTCGTCATGTCGAAGGTCGAGAACGCCGAGAACCTGGTGTTGTTCGTCAACCGGACCTTCACGGGTGAGCTCACGCGCGACACCGCGCGACTCCGCCGGCGGATGACCCGGACGCTCGGAAGACTCGTCGCGAGACTCCACCGGCTCGGGTTCACGCAGCGCGATCTGAAACCGTCCAACATCCTCGTCACCGTGAGCGACGGGCCCGAGGCGGATGTCGCGTTCACGCTGATCGATTTCGAGGGAATGCGACACCGCGGAAAGGTCTCCGAAAGCCGCCGCGTGCGCGACCTCGCACGTCTCGCATCGGAGTTTGCTGATTCGCCCGCCGTGCGCGACGTCGACAGGATGCGTTTCCTCGAGGCGTACCTCCTCGGTCGCAGCGTGTCGGCCGAGCAGCGGCGCGCGTGGGCCGCGGCGATCGGGCATGAGACCGCAAAGAGGCTCAAGCGATGAACGTCCGACGCGTGCTGATCGTGAAGCCGAGCTCGCTGGGTGACATCGTGCACAGTCTGCCGTTTCTGCACGTGCTGCGTCGCGGGTTCCCGCGTGCCCACATCGCGTGGATGGTCGGCCGGGCGAACGTGGGACTCCTCGAGGGTCACCCGGACATCGACGAGCTGTTTGTGTTCGAGCGCGAACGGTGGGGGGGGCTGAATGATTTCTGCGTGAGCGTGCACGAGCTCGTGAGGTTCGTCCGCGAGCTCAGACGCTGCGCGTTCGACCTGGTCGTCGACCTGCAGGGACTCTTCCGCAGCGGGCTGCTGAGCTGGCTGTCGGGGGCGGCGCGTCGGGTGGGGTTCGCCGATGCACGCGAGCTGAGCCGTTTCTTCTACAGTGTCCGCGTCGACGTCCCCGAACTCGACATGCACGCGGTCGACCGCGGGCTGCTGGTGGCACGCAAGCTGGGTCTCGAGCCCGACGGGGCGGCGACGTTCGTCGTGCCGATCGGTGAGGACGACCGCCGGTTTGCACGGGAGTACCTGTCGGCGGAGAACCCCGGGGGGGCGCCGCTGGTCGTGATGCTCCCGTCGTCACGGTGGGTGACGAAACGCTGGCCCGCGGAGTACTTCGCGACACTCGCCGACCGCGTGACGACAAGGCTCGGGGCGAAGACGCTGTACCTCGGCGCGCCGGGCGACGTCCCGCTCGTCGAGACAATCCGCGGCCGGATGAAAAAAGAGGCGCTCAGCCTCGTCGGCGAGACCTCGCTCAAGCAGTCGGCCGCGGTCATCGCACGCGCCGACGCGGTGGTCGCCAACGATTCGGGACCCATGCACCTGGCCGTCGCACTCGGCAGACCCGTGGTGGCACTCTACGGACCCACGAGTCCCGCACGCACCGGGCCCTACGACGGCAGCGTGAGCGTGCTCCAGACGACCTGCGAGTGCGCGCCGTGCTTTGAGAGTGAGTGCGACAAGCCCGAGTGCATGCGCGACATCACCGTCGATGACGTCTTCGACGCGCTGTGCCAACTGATGGAGAAAACGCCTTGAAGACCCTCGCACGACTGTGGCATTACGTCAGGTGCTACAAGGGGAGACTTCTCCTCGGTATCCTCCTGGGACTCCTGAGCGCCCTGCTGAGCGTGGCCTGTCTGCCGACGCTGCGTGGGGTGTTCGAGACGCTCTTCGAGGAGGGGGGGCCGGAGTCGTTCCGCTGGGTGGAGCAGGCCGAGTGGCTCGGCCCGCTCAAGCCGGTGCTGATGCACGTCGTGACCTTCCTGCTGGACAACCGCTTCACCGGACTCGTCATCGTCGTCGGCGTCCTCGTCGTCCTCAAGGTCCTGCAGGGCGTCTGCCGGGCCCTCGGGGAGTACTACACCCGGACCGTCTCGACCCGTGCTGCTGTCGACGTCGCCAACGACCTGTATGACAAGGTGGTGGACCTGCCGATCGGTTTCTTCGGTCAGGCACGGAACTCACAGGTGATGAGTCGGTTCACCAACGACATGTACAGCGTCGAGCGCGGACTGGCGACCCTCTTCGGCAAGGCGCTCAGAGAGCCGATGAACCTCGTGTTCTATCTCTGCTACTGCTTCTGGCTGGCGCCGAAGCTCACGCTCATCGCCATGTGCATTGTGCCGCTGGTCGCGCTCTCCATGCTCGTGCTGGGCACCCGGGCGAAGCGGGGCGGGAAGAAGGCGCTCCAGAGCAGGGCCAGGCTTCTCGGACTGCTCAACGAGTCGCTCACCGGCATCCGCATCGTCAAGGCCTTTCTCGGGGGGGCCTATGAGAAACGGCGCTTCGAGGACGAGAACAGAAGACTCTACCGGCAGAACCGCAAGGTCATCAAGGCCGAAGCCGCGACCGGACCGCTCGTCGAGTTCCTCACGTTCGTCGGCGTGGCCGTCATTATCGTCATGGGCGGGTACTACGTGATCCGACAGGAACTCAAACCGAGCACGGTGATGACCCTGTACGTCTCCCTGGGTCTGGCACTCGGGCCGGTGCGCAAGCTCGCCAATGTCAACACGCGGTTCCAGCTCTGCCGAAACGGCGCCCAGCGCATCTTCGAGTACATGGACACGGAGACCGAGAAGCTGGCCGCCCCCGGAAGCTTTGACCTCCCCGTGCTTGCCGAGGGCATCCGCTTCGAGCATGTCGACTTCGGCTATGAAGATCACACCCCGGTACTCCGGGACGTCGATTTCGAGGTCAGGCAGGGAGAAGTCGTCGCGATCGTGGGGGCCTCGGGGGTCGGCAAGACCACGCTGGTCAATCTTCTGAGCCGGTTCTACGCGCCGACGTCGGGACGTATCCTCTTTGACGGCAAGGACATCGCTCAGGCAAGCCTGCGGTCGATCCGCGAGCAGATCGGCCTGGTGACGCAGGACGTGCTGCTCTTCGACGACACGGTCCGCGCGAATATCGCCTACGGTGTGGCGACCCCCGATGAGACGCGTGTCCTGGCGGCGGCGAAGGCCTCCCACGTTCACGAGTTCGTCGAGCGCATGCCCGAGGGATATGACACGGTCATCGGTGAGGGCGGTACGCTCCTTTCCGGAGGGCAGCGTCAGCGTCTCGCCATCGCCCGGGCGATCTACAAGGCCCCCGCCATCCTCATCCTCGACGAAGCGACCAGCTCGCTCGATTCGGAAAGCGAGCAGCTCATCAAGGAGGCCCTCGACGTGTTCATGCAGGGACGAACGACCTTCGTCATCGCACATCGCCTGGCGACGGTCGAGCGTGCGGACAAGATCATCGTGCTCGAGCGGGGCCGCATCCAGGCGATGGGCGCGCATGAAAAGCTCGTCGGAACCAGCGACGTCTATCGCGGACTCTATCAGCGACAGTTCCGCAACGGCGGATTCAACGATGACCCGGAGAACGAGGAGGAAACGTCATGAGGTGTGCGTACGTGTTGCCCCTGGTGCTCGTGTGGGTTGCCGGCTGTGTGGCGGAGCCCGAGGTCGCCGAGAAGGATGAACCGCGCGTGCGCTGGCAGATCATGACCATCGCCGGTCCGGGAAGCGTCGGCACGGGAAAGAACGCCATCGCCGTCGACGCGCAAGGCGTGCCCCACGTCGCTTACCGCTCGGGTGACTCGCTTCACTACGCGCGGCGCACCGACGGCAAGTGGCGGACCGAAGAGGTCGTCTCAGGCTGCTTCATCGGTCGAAACGTGGTCGCTCCCGACATCGCACTTGACGCAACCGGAAGGCCGGTAATCACTTACGGCCTGCGGGGGCTCGCCAGTTACGGGGGCGTCTGCGTGGCGAGAAAGAACGACAAGGGCAGGTGGGTTCGCGAGACCATTGCGACGAAGGGGAATTTCGGGCGGTTCACCGCGGTCGATGTCGCCGGTGACACGGTCCACGCGGCGTATCTCGACTACAAGAAGCAGGATGATCTTCACTACGCGGTGCGGCGGAACGGGACGTGGCGGAGGGCGGTGGTGGCTTTCTATCCGAACGCCGGGTTCTTCTGCGACCTCGAGGTCGATGCCGAGGGGCATCCGCACATCGTCTACGCAACGGTGGAAGGGGGCTACGAGGGGATTGATTTCACGAGCGACGACTACGTCGCCGACGACCTGAAGTACGCGACCTGGGACGGCACCCGCTGGACTCACGACACGATCGACACGTACGGGCACGTCGGGTACTGGCCGGGGCTGCGCATCGACGTGCGGGGGATTCCGCACGTGAGTTACGTCGCCGAGAACGAGGTCAAGTACGCGGTGAACCTGAAAGGGTCGTGGACGGTGCGGGTGGCCGACTCGGGAAAGGACATCGGAAAATTCAGCGCCCTGGCGCTCGACCGCGATACCCGACCGTGGATTGCCTACACCCGCGGACGCAAGCTCAAGCTTGCCCACTGGACGGGAAGTGCGTGGGAGCACGAACTCGTGGACGTCGCCGGGGACGTCGGGGCCAACTGCGCCATGGAGATCGACACCCGCGACGGCATCCACATCGTCTATACCGACCGCACGCACAAGGATCTGAAGTACGCCTACCACGCCGGAGCACCGCAGGAGTCACGGGAGGAGTAACCGCGATCGAATCAACGCATCCGGAGGGCTGAACCGTGTTCATGCACATGCCGATGAAGCTGCGTCTTGTCGTCCTGGTCACCGTCGCGGTGTGCGTGGGGGCGTTCTACGTCCTGGTGGTGCGCCCCGAGCGCGTGGGCACGTGGCAGGTGCACCAGGGAGGCGGTCGACTCGAGGAGGACCCGCGGGGCGGTGAGTCGTATCTGGACGTGAAATACCGCGTCTCACAGCCGGAAAAGCCGCTTTTGAGCTTCCTGGGTCTGTCGGCGGCGGATGCGGAAAACGACCTCCTGACAATGGTGCTCGAGTACCAGAGCGAGCGCCGGACCGCGCTGGTGATGACGATCACCGAGCGGGACGGGTCGATGTACCAGGCACGTCTCAAGCTCGAACGTACCGACACCTGGCGGCGCCTCGTGCTTGAAAAGAAGGACTTCGAGCCCCGAGGCGACCCGCACGAAGCCGACGAGAACGGGATGCTCGATCTCGAGCAGCTCACCCGGCGTGTCGACTTCTACGACGACTCCAGCGTCAAGTCGCCGACGACGGTCTTCGAAAACCGACTTAAACTGACCGCACCCGTTCTGGCAGAGAAGACGAACGACGCGACGACGCCCTGACCCCCACGTGGAGAAACCCATGCGCGTGATCGGTATCGATCCGGGAACCATCGTCTGTGGCTACGGGATCATCGACAGCGTCGGCTCGAAGATGAACGCCGTGTGCTTCGGGGCGATCCGCGTCAAGAAGGAGGCGACGTTCCCGGAACGACTCGTTCAAATCCACAAGGGACTTGGGGAAGTCATCCGCGAACATCACCCGGAGGTTGCGTCGGTCGAGCAGCTGTTTGTCGGCAAGAGCGTCAAGAGCGCGATGCGGACGGGCGAGGGCCGGGGTATCGCGGTGCTCACCGCGGCGCTCGAGGGGCTTCCGGTCCACGAGTACACGCCGGCGGAGGTGAAGAAATCGGTCGTCGGCGTGGGAGGGGCGCACAAGACGCAAGTGCAGGAGATGGTCCGCATCATCCTCGGACTGGCGAAGGTGCCGCGGCCGCAGGACGCCGCCGACGCCCTCGCAATCGCCATCTGTCATTGTCAGCGCGTCACGTTCTGAGCGTCGCGTCGGCAAGAGGCACTCAGCGTGCGCCGAGTTCCGCGAAGATGTCAAGCAGCTTCCCCGCGGTCTTTTCCCAACTGAACGCGGTGGCACGTTTCAGGCCCCGCCGGCTCAGCTTCTGACGTAACCCCTTATTCTCCAAAAGGTTAACCAGGCTGTCCGCAACGCTTTCGGCGGTGTGCGGATCGGTGAATTCCGCCGCGTCGGCGCAGACTTCACGCAGCGGCGGGATGTCCGAGGCGAGCACGGGGGTCCCGCAGGCGAGCGCTTCCAGCGGCGGAAGCCCGAACCCCTCATACAGCGAAGGGTAGACGAAGACGGTCGCCGCGTTGTAGCAGAGGGCGAGGTCGTCGACGTCGAGGTAGCCGAGGAAGATGACGTGGTCGCTCATGCCCCGGATGAGCTGCATGGTTGTCTCGTTGCGCCAGCCGGCGAACCCGGCGAGCACGAGCTTGAACTCGCGCTTGAGGTCGTCGGCGAGAAGGGCGTAGGCTTCGAGGAGGCGGTTGATGTTTTTCCGCGGCTCGATGGACCCGACGCAGAGAACGAAGCGTTCGGGGAGGTCGTGCGCGATGAGGAACCGCGCGACGTCTTCGGGGTCACGCTGGCGGAAGACCGACCGGTCGTGCCCGAGGTGGACGACGCGCACGCGGCTCGCGTCGATCTTCGCGATCTCGAGAAGCTCACCCCTCGTGAACTCGGAATCGACCGTGACCACGTCGGCCCAATCGAGTCGTTTCAGGAAGCGCGAGGTGAAGTACGCCATGCGGTCCGACGGATGCCAGTCGGGGTGGACGTGAAAGGACAGGTCGTGGACGGTGGTGACGCGGCGACGTGCACGCATGGGCAGCGGGATGTAGTTGGGCTCGTAGTAAAGATCGAATCGGCGCGTGGCGATCATCAGACGGTGCCAGGTTTCGGCGCACCGTCGAGCGGCGGCACGGGCGAGGTGGTGTGTATCGAGGAAGGTCTTGGCGGCGTGAAGCGCGGCGAAGCGGGCCTCGGGCGGACGGTCCGAGGGGGCGGCCGGGCAGATGAGGTTCGGTGAGAAGTAGCTGTAGTAGTAGGTGTAGCGGTTGTCTCGATCGCGTTGGCCGAGCGCCCGGGCGGTGTGGAAGATGCAGTTGCCGATGCCGGTGAGTGGTGAAAGCAGCGGGATGGTATTGATGACGATTTCCATGGCGCCGGCTCGTCGCAAGTGTTGTTTTGCCAACGAATTACGTCGGATGCGCACCCGCGTGATCGCGTCTCACAGGAGCTTCGCAATGACCTCCAGCCGGCGGCGATAAAGCTTCCCGACGGCTTCGGGTGAGAACTGTGTGTGCATCGTCTCTTGTCCCGCACGGGCGATGCGCTTGCGGTAAGCCGAATCGTCGACGAGCTTCTTCATGTAGAACGCGATGTGATCGATGTCGACATCGGCCCAGTGCTGACCTTTCCGGTAGGGACCGTAGTCGCGGTCGACCTCGATGAGCTCATAATCGGCCGGACAGGAATTCTTCTCGTTCATGAAGTCGACGTTCCCCGACCAGTTGGTGCCGATGACGGGTTTGCCGAGGTACATGGATTCGGCGAGTCCGAGTCCGAAGCCTTCGGAACGGTGAGGCGAGACGAAGCAGTCGCAAAGACTCTCCAGGTTATAGACCTCCTGTCTGGTGAGCGTCTTGTTGATGATGACAATGCCCGGTTTGTCTGAGAGTTCCTTCTCGAGTGCGGCCCATTCCTTGGGGTAGGTCTGCGTGTTCATGGTCTTGAGGACGATCGCGACGTCGGTCGGGTTCGGGAAGGTCTTTCTGAAAGCGTCGAGTCCGGCCCGCGGGTTCTTACGGCTCTGGAAGGAGTGCATGTCGTACATCATGAGGAAGAGGAACTTGCCGTCGGGCAGATGCATGCGCTTGCGCGTGAGTCCCTCGGGCACGGAGAACCCGAGCGCGTGCGCCATCCGCACGACGGGAACGGGCGACTTGGCGCTCACGGCGTTCATCACGAACTGCGACGGGACCCAGATCTCCTGGAGATACGCGAAGCTCGCAGTCCACTCCTCGGGGAACTCGGGAAGCTCCCAGTGCCAGAAGCCGATGTTGTAGTGCTCGCGGAAGAAGTCATAACCGAAACAGGAGTAAGCTAGGGGCATCTGGTCGGCGTTGATGTGGAACAGGTTGACGGGATGCGGGTTGTCGTTGGTGATGTGCTCGGCGAGTCTCTGGTCGCCGGTGCGGCTGGAACAGCCCACCTCGAAATTGACGAGTGCGTAATTGACGCCGGCGGCATCGGCCGAAGCGGTGCACAATCGGGCCGATTCACCGACACCGAGTTCGCTCTGGAGATACCCGATGATGTTGAGTCCGGGGGCGTCGTGTCGCAGGTCGATGCCGGGCATGAAGGGATCGGGACTGCGGGCGAAATCGAGCAGCACCGTCCCGGCCAGCTCGATGCATCCGATCTTCAATGTGAGCTTCCGCTGGTCTTCCCCGACCCCGATGTTCAGGGGAATGAAGTGCTGCTCGGGCTCGAGACTGAGCATGGTGCTGCGCGAGGATGTGACCTCGGGAAGTTCCACCTCCGCATGGAAGGGGCCGTGGTCGACGAGGGTGAATTCGCCGACGCGCTGACCGTCCATGGCGACGACGACGGTTGTTTCGGGAGACCCGCCCGAGTGGATGAAGTATTCGGGGATATATTGTCCGGTGACGTGCAGCTTGCCGGCTTTGGGTTTAAGAACACGGACGCCGGCGGAGGTGCCCATCCAGACGAGACCGTCTTCGGAGACGCCGTCCTGGGTGTCGAAGAAGCCGATGTAGTAGGTTCCGGTGGGGGCACGCAAGGGGATTTCGACGCGTCGTCTGGGAGGCAGCGGCGCGACGGGAAGGGGCTCGGGAGCGACCGCGGCCCTGAGTCGTCGGCGAATCGGTCCGGGGACGATCCTGGCGAGACGACGTGCGACCCGACGCCCCCTGGTGGAGCTTCCGGGCCCGGGCTGAACCGTCTGTCTGATCCAGCGCTTGACCCGTCGGGGGAGGACCCACCGGGCGAAGCGGCGGAGTTTCGAGCCGCGGTGAGGCGGCGGCTGAGGAGAGGCCGCGACGGTCTCCGCGGAGACCGTCTCCGGGGGTTCACCCTCGAGGCCGGTTCGTGCGTGGGCGAGCGACTGACGCACGAGGTCGACACAGCAGTCGGGCACGCCAAACTCGGCGGCGAGCGCCTCGCTGAACCAGTAGGCATAGTCCCATCGTGACGCGACCTCGATGTCGGGGTAGTGCTCCTGCAGGTCTTTGCGGTATTCCCAGATGGCGCGCATGAGCAGCGTCACGAGAGGACCGTCGGCGGGCGCGCGACCCCAACTGTTGTGGAAGTAATCGTGACCCAGCTCGAAGGGGTCTCCCCTGACGACGCCCTCCGGCTCGAGGTGCTGTCGGTAGTAGTAGCGCATGAACTCCATGATCGGCGTCCCGTCGCTGAAGCTCCCGAAAGCGTAGGGCCACTGCTTGCAGATTTTCAGTCCGTTATGCTTGACGACACCGATGTACGTCCTGACGAGTTTTCTCACGAGACCGAGGTTGCCCATCCGGTAGCGGTCCTGGTGCTTACTGAAGGGCCTGGGGTTCTCGGGGTTGAGTCCACTGAAGTGGAAGAAGACGAGGGGCTGCCCGTTGACGAGGTACTTCGCACCCTTCTTCACGACCTTGCGGTGTTTCAGGTTCCAGTAGGCGACGTTGTATCCCTCGTGTCGCAACAGCGCGACGTCACCGAACATCCCGGGCACCAGTTCGACCCACTTCTGGTCGACGAAGAGTCCGTGTTCGAAATCGACCACGCAGTCGTACTCGACCTTCTCCTGCCACCAGCGCAGGAAGGGGATGAGGTTGTCGTGCGTCCTGAGCGCGATGAACCCGAGGTTATACGCCCCGGCGCGGAGGATCTCGAGTTCGCTCGGCTTGGCGTCGTCGTCGAGCCGACCGGTGAGGTGCGGGGTGAGCACCATGAAGGCGTCATTGTTCAGACGCTCCTCGACCTCGCGCAGCGGCTCGTAGACGTAGATGTCGGGGTCGAGATAGACGACCTGGTCGTACCCCTTCTGCTCGAAGAGCCATTCGAGGAGCCAGGGCTTGACGGCGGTGTTGAGCTCGAGGATGGTGTAGCGGAAGCAGAAGGCCCTCGGGTTGGGAATGGCGAGCTCGGCGAGCGCCACGACGTTGAACGGCTCGTCGCCGGGGTCGAAAACGCCGTTGATCTCGTCGCAGATGAGGACGTACGGGTCCCAGTCGGGCTGGGCGGCGCGCAGCGAGTCCATGAGGGTTCGCGCGAAGTGAAGGTAGTTGTTGGAGCAGATGGTGCAAACGGCCTTCCGCTCGATGGTCGGCCCGACGCTCGCGGGAAGCGGGGTCACCCTGTCCTCGAGTTCATGGGCGTACGCGGTGACCTTGTCCACCGCACCGCGGAGCTTGTCACGCTCTTCCTCGAGTTGCCGGGCGTAGGACGCCGCCCCGGCGTACCCCTCGCGCAGCGCGTCCCGCTCTTCCTCGAGCCGCCGGGCGTAGTCCTCGACCTCGACGTATCCCTTGCGCTGCTTCTCCCGGTCTTCCTCGAGCTTCCGGGCGTAGGACCTTGCCTCGGCATATCCCTCGCGCAGCTCTTCGCGCTCCGCCTCGAGGGCCTTGATGTCTCCGAACTCCCTGCTGGCGCGGCGGAGTTCGGCGTCGAGTGTGGCGGCCCGGTCGCTCTGCTCGGTCAGCTTGTCCTTCAGTTCGCGACACTCCGTTTCCAGCAGTGAGACGTACTCACTCGTCTCCGGGGCTTCCTCGCCCAGGCGGTACCGTCTGAGTTCAGCGGCGAGGGCCTCGTGGAGGTGCTTGAGCCTTCCGATCTCCCGCAGGCGCTCCCGACGCTGTGCCAGGAGCTTGCGGGTGCCCCGCTTCCCCCGACCCATGAGCAGCCGGAGGTCCCGCTCGAGCTCCTTGGCCCATTCGCAGACCGCTTCGTATTGTCGAAACTGCTTCTCGGCTTCCACCGGACTGGTGTACGTGTCGAGCACGTCCTGGTGTCGGGTGGAGACAAGCGTCGAGAGGACGGGATGTTCGTTGGTGGCGACGTCGGAGCACGCGGCGACGAAAAACTTCGGCATGAAATCCGGAGCGCTCTTGTCGGTGAGCGCGTGGACGTCTCCCACCCACCACGTGCAGCGGGGGGGCTCGTCGGTGTCGAACGGGCGGATGAACGACGCGGGAATCGCACGCTGAGCAAAGAGCGTCACGTGGGCAAACGCACGCTCGGCCATCCAGCGAAACGCCTTGAGCGAAAGCTCGCGAACGTGGTAGGGGTTTGACTCGTCTTCGGGCGAGCGGCGATTCTCGGGGTTGGGCGTGGACACGAGCAGCACGCCCTCGGGACGAAGCACACGCTTCACCTCGGCCAGGAACGCCTGCTGGTCGCGGATGTGTTCGATGGTCTCCATCGACACGACGACGTCGACGGAGTCGTCCTCGCAGGGAATCGCCTCGCACGCCCCCGTCTTGAACTCGAGGTTCGACAGGTGTCCGTAGCGGGTCCGTCCATGACGGATCGTCTCGTCGGAGTTGTCGACGCCGATCACCCGTTCGGCCCGGGCGGCCAGGAGCGCCGACCCGAACCCTTCGCCGCACGCGATGTCGAGCACCGTCTTGCCCTGGACGAAGTCCAGGGCGAACGCGTAGCGGTGCACGTGCTCATACTCCGCCAGGAGCGGCGCCACCGACTCCGGAACGAACCGCTCCCCCGTGAACGGAAGCTTGTCGTTGCGCGTGACGAACACGTGCGAGTTGTACCGGAACGCCGAAAACAGCGTCCCGTCCTTATGGTGCTTGCGGTACTCGGCGTAGTTCCCGTCGTCGATCCAGCTCACCTCGTCCGGCGCGTGCCAGTCCCCGAGCAGGTGGTCCTCGGTGGGCATGCCGAGTGCTGCGAGCCTGTGGGGAAGGTCGCGGCCGAAGTCGGTGAACACCAGGGACCCCGCCTCACGGACGGGATCACCGTGGTACACCGGAGGCAGGAGGTGCTGGACGGCCCCGGTGTCGTCGAACGTCGCACGGGTGCGCGTGTCGTGACCCTCATGGACCGGGACGGTGAAGATGAAATGTCCGCCCGGCTTGAGGACGCGTCGCACCTCGAGAAACGCCGCCTCGAGGTCCTGAACGTGTTCGAGCACCTCTTCGGAGACGACCAGGTCGAAGGAATCGGCCGGCAGACGCAGTTCGGTAAGGTCTTCGCAGCGGACGCCGTCGCGCATTTCTCCCGGCGGGACGGCGTCCATATACTCGGACGCGACGTAGTTCGGCAGAGACGCCAGCGTCTCGTGTACCCTTCCGACGGTGGAGGTGCTATAGATGTGAAGCTTGGCGAGCCTGCGACGGTTACTCTCCAGCGATCCGCGGGACGATCCGAGACAGGTCTCGAGCACCATGTGTGCGAGATCGGAGTTGCGCTTACCGGCGGCACAGTGCTCACACTGCGCTTCCCGGAACAGACACGCACCCTCCGCGAGGCGGAAGTGACCCTTCTTCCCGCAGACGAAGCATTTCTCCTTCGCCGTGCTGATCGGCACACCGGAGGTCATGACAACCGCTCCTCAGCTCTTCAAATGCTCGGCGTATTCCGAGATGATTGCATCGGGCTTGCCGATGTCGATGAGGTGCCCCGCTTCGAGAAACGCCACCCGGCTGCAGATGACCTGCACCGCGTCCATGTTGTGACTCACCAGGACCATCGTCGTGCCCCCCAGGAGGAATTCCCCCATCTTGGCGACGCACTTCTGCTGAAAGGCCTGGTCCCCGACGGCCAGCACCTCGTCGATCAGCAGGATATCGGGGTCGAGGTGCACCGCCACCGAGAACCCCAGCCGCGCCACCATGCCCGACGAATACACACGCACCGGCCGGTGGACGAAATCCCCGAGACCGGAGAACGCGATGATCTCGTCCATCCGCTCGCGCACCTCCTCGCGCGTCAGCCCCAGGAGCACCCCGTTGAGGAGAATGTTCTCGACCCCGGTGAGTTCCAGGTGGAACCCGGCCCCCAGCTCGAGAAGCGGCGCGATGCGGCCGTGCGTCTCGATTGCACCCGAACTCGGTCGAAGCACCCCGGCCATCAGCCCCAGCGTGGTGCTCTTTCCGGAGCCGTTCGGGCCGATGATCCCGAGACATTCGCCCTTTTTCACCTCGAGCGACACGTCTTTGAGTGCACAGAACGGCTTGCGCGTGCGCGCCGCCCGGATGTATCGGGGCAGGCGCAGCAGCATGTTCTTGAGCCCGGCGGCGGGGTCGCCGCTCAGACGGTAGTTTTTCGTCACGTTTCGAAGGCGGATCATCACGTCGCTCGACTCCGCCGGAGCGGACCGGGCTGCGACGGCTGGATCAGACAATTTCGGCGAACCTCCACTCAAGCTTCCGGTAGAGCAGGACTCCCGCGAGGAACACCGCCACGGCAAAGGCGGCGGCCGTCCCCAACAGCAGCCACGGCATCTCACCGTACAGAAACACCGCACGCCACGATTCGATCAGCGACGCCATCGGGTTGACGTACAGCGCCCACTGGTTTTCCTCACCCCACAGCGTCGTCGGATAGATCACCGGCGTCAGGTAGAACCACAGGAGCATGAGGATGCTGGTGAGTCGTTCGAGGTCACGGAAGAACAGGTTCGCCGTCGCCACGATCGTCGCCATCCCGTGCGTCAGCATGAACTGCACCAGCACGAGGATCGGCAGCTGCCACAGCCAGTGCACCGAAGGCAGGTTGACCGGGTCGAGTCCCGTCTTGGGCCAGACGTGGTAATAGACCATGAACGCGGCGATCACGGGAATTGAGATCATGAAGTGGATCAGATCGCTCAGGACCGCGGTGAAGACCAGCGTCACGCGCGGGAACTTCACCTTCTTGATGAGCGAGGCGTTGCCCAGGAAGAAGAAGTTCGACGCGTTGACCGAGTTCGTGAACCACTGCCACGGAAAGAGCGCCGTGATGAGGAAAATGGCATACGGCACCCGGATGTTCCCGACGTCGCGCATCAGCTTGCTGAACACCAGCACGAACACACCCGCGAAAAGAAGCGGATGCACGAGTGACCACGCATATCCGAGGAAGGTGTTCTTGTAACGGACCTTGAACTCCTTCGCCAGGAGCACGGCGATGAGGTCACGACGGTGTTGGAGTCGGGTTGTGGTCATGGGACTCCTCACGCGACGATCGGCGACACGACGCCGGCGCCGTGCCGGCTCGAGACACATGTCATCGATGCGGGTTCCACCGGTCGGTCAGGGACGTAATGCTAAGCTATTTCAGGACGTATGTCAAGACCCTTGCACGGGCCGCCGCGGTCTGACGGGGTCTCGGGGACGTCGAAGAACGGCGATTGACGTCGGCAGAAGGGCGCTCAGGAGGGGGGATGCACACCGCGTGCGGGCCCGGAAATCCCCGCCAGGCGGCGGAGGTCGCCGAGCAGGCGCTCGGTCGGCTCGGGGCCGTGAAACTCCTCAAACTGGATCACGAAGGGTCCGCGGAAACCCGTCTCGAAGGTCTTCTGCAGTGCACGCTCCCAGTCGATGATGCCCATCCCGTAGCCGAGATGTTCGTCGAGGTCGCCGCGGGTGTCCTGCACGTGGGCGTAGATGATCTTGTCACCGAGACGGTGGATGAGCTGGTCGAGGTGTCCGTTGAGCTGGGCGTGACTGTAATCGAGGTTGAGTCCGACCCACGGCTTGTCGATGGTCCGGAAGAACTGCTCGAAGTCGGCCACCTCGTCGCCGACCTGGTTTCCCCAGATGCGCGGGACCACCTCGACGGCGATGCGGAGCTTGTGCTTCTCGATGAAGCTGCGGTTCTGGCTGAACGCGGACATCGCACAGCGGAGTCCCGACGACTTGTCGACGTTCGAGCCGAGGTGGACGACGAGGAACTCGGCGTGGATGCGTCGGGCGATGTTGAGAAGTTCGTGAAACACCAGTCCGCTGTGCGAGGCGTCTCGCTGCGCGAGGTCGTACTCACCGATGTACGGTGCGTGATACGCCAACGTCACATTGTATTTCGCCGACAGCTCCCGGAGTTGCGCACACGTTTCCTTGTCCGGAGGAAACCCGATCTGCTCCCCCCGGATCTCGAACACGTCGAAGCACCACTCGTCCCGACATCGCCGGAAGGCGTGTTCGAGGTTCTCCCACTCGAAGTACGTCGAACTGATCCCCGTTCTCAGGTCCGTGCCCAAGCGTGTCTCCCTCCAGGCGGCGCCTGCGACCGCTCTGTTTATATGGTGTGTCGGACCTTCGCGGTTGTCACGTGAAGGTTTTCCCGATGCGCTCGGCGTACAAAGGGCCGGCCCCGCGAATCGGGGCCGGCTCGTGCAGGGATGCCGGTGTCATTTTTTCGGTTTCTTCCGGGCGGCGCGACGCGTTGCGATGGGGACATACGCCCGGTCGAAGGCGCCGGTGTACATCGCACGCGGACGAAAGATGCGGTTGTTCTTGAGGTATTCCCGCACACGGGCACACCAGCCCGACACGCGTGCCACCGCGAAGACCGGCGTGAACATCGGCGACGGTATCCCCAGGCTGCTGTACACCGACCCCGAATAGAAGTCCACGTTCGGGTGGATGCCCTTCTCGCCGAGCGAGGCGACGACCTCTTTCTCGAGCGCCTCGGCGATGGCCAGCAGGTGCTTCGCCTGCTTGTTCTTCCTGGCCAGGTGCTTGGCCAGCGGTCGCAGCACGCGGGCACGCGGGTCGAGCTTCTTGTAGACGCGATGTCCGAAGCCCATGACTTTACGCCTCTTCGCGCGCGCGTCCTTGTACCACCGCTTCACACGCGAGACGTCGCCGATCTCCTCGAGCACGTGCAGCACCTGCTCGTTGGCCCCGCCGTGCAGCGGACCGTTCAGTGCGGCGATGCCCGCACCGATCGATTGGTAAACGTCGGAAAGCGTCGAGGCGACGACCATCGTCGCAAAGGTGCTGGCGTTCATGCCGTGGTCGGCGTGGAGGATAAGACAGATGTCCATAATCCGCTCTTCGACCGTGCTCGGCTTCTCGCCGGTGATCATGTAGAGGAAATTGCCGGCGTGGCTGAGTTCCGGGTCGGGCTCGAGGGGAAGATGTCCGTCACGGATACGTGCCACGGCCGCCGCCACCGTGGCGGTGCCGGCGATGAGGTGATAGTCGGCCTCTTCACCGGTGGGCGGGGTGAGTAGCTGTTCACCGGCGCGTCGAAAGCGACGCAGTCCGGCCCGACGACGTCGAAACTCGTACTTGGCCCGGCGTTCCCCGTAGGGTGGGATCTCCATCGGGATGGAGTCCTCGTCGGTGCCGATGGCGCTCTCGGGACTGGGACGCGCGACATCGCGGTCGGCGTAGCTCACCTCTTGGCGCATCATGTTGGTGCCCATGCGCAGCGCCGCCATGGGGTTCATTTCCGTCACAGGGAAGCCCTGCAGCAGTCGCAGGGTTTTCGGGATGTGTCGGCACGCGACCAGCCGCTCGTCGAACGCGGCCAGCTGCGCCCTTGTCGGCAGGTTGCCGTAGAGCAGCAGGAACGACACCTCCTCGAAGGTCGAGTAGGCCGCCAGGTCGAAGATGTCGTACCCGCGGTAGATGAGACGTCCCTTGGTGCCGTTGACGTAGCCGATCTTGCTTTCACAGGCGATGGCCCCTTCGAGACCGGGTCCCAGCTCGACCTGCATGGGCCAGGAGAGTTCCCTGGTGAGTTCGGGTTCGGGCTCGCCGGAGGTTTCCTTTCGGGCCTTGGCGGCGGCCTTCAGGATGATGTCGGTGAGTTCGGGTGTCTTGTCGCGTGACATGACGTTTTCCTTTCGTCTATTTGGTTCACCCGTTCGCCGCACGGGCGGCGGGTGACGAAATCCGGGGTTTATTGTAGCCGCGTTTCAGTCAACGGTAAACACAAAAGGCGAGATGCTGTCGCCGTGCTCGGCGCGCGTCTCCTCAAGACGCCTCCTCTGAGCCGCGAGGACGTCGAAAAGCACCGGCGGGGTGTCGACCACTTCCGAACGCCAGATGTTTTCGATGCGGTCGAGCTTCTCCAGGTTCTCGCGAACGCGAACCGTGAACTGCTCGACGTAGGCGTCCCGCGTGTAGTCCTTCTTCAGAAGGTCCTTGAAGAGTCGTTTCAGGTCGTCGTAGAGGGGCATGCACCCGGTCGGGGTCCGGGCACAGTCGACGTCACCGTGTACGCGCAGCTCGGCCCATTTGACCCAGACGCGCTTGTCGTGCATGCCGTTGAGGTAGTCCCCGTCGGCGTTCTTGAGGAAGTAGTTGACGGCGAAGATCGCCGGGGGCGTCTCGAGACCCGTGACGAAGTCGAGGTGATTCTGAAGGTACTGTCCCAGCGGGATGGAGACGAAATCGAGGTTCGACATCGGCTGGAACTTCCGCACGCCGCTCTGTCCAAGCGTGGCGGCGGTGGTCTCCGATTCGAGACTCGCCCCCATCGTGATGACGCCGTGGGTCCAGTCGAACGACTGCAGCACGGGCACCCACGTGTCGCTGTCGCGTCCGCCGTAGATGATGCCCCCGACGGGCACGCCGTTGGGGTTTTCGGCCTCCGGATCGAGGTTCGACAGTCCCGAGAGTCGAATCGTATAGCGTGCGTTCTTGTGCGAGGGGTCGACGGGGTTGCCCGCGGCGTCGGTCATGCCGTGCGTCCAGTCGCCGACGTAGTTCGTGCCGACATCGGGAATCTCGCGTCCGCCGCCCAGCCAGTAGGGGACACCGTCCTTGATAAGGACGTTCGAGAAGATGACCTCGCCGGGTGCATTCAGCACGTCCCAGATGATCGGATCGTCCTCGGGGTTGACGTCTCGGATGATGCCGAAGATCCCCGCTTCGGCGTTGGCCGCCCGCACGCGTCCGTCGATGCGTCGCAGATACGCCAGGTCGTCGCCGATGATCGTCTCGCCGGCGAGCATCGCCGTCGAGGTCTTCCCGCACGCCGAGGGAAACGCACCGGTGAAGTACGTCACGCGTTGGCCGGGTCCGTGCACGCCCATCACCAGCATGTGCTCGCTGAGCCACCCCTCACGGTTGGCCTTGGCGATGGCGAGCCTGAGCGACAGCTTCTTGAACCCCACGGTGTTCCCGGCGTACTGCGTGTTGACGCTGTAGACCTCCTCGTCGTCGAGATCGATGTAGACGCGCTTCTTGTCCTCGTCGGCGCTCACCCCGCCCTCGAGTCGACCGGCCGAGTGCAGCACGCGGAAGAAGTCGAACGAGTCCCCGAGCTTCCGGAACTGCTCGTACCCCGACCGGTACAGCAGGTCCTCGGAGTGTGCGACGTAGAACGAGTCGGTGAGCTGGACCCCGCTGATGGAAAACTTCCCGTCGGTCGGACCCAGACAGAAGAACCGCACGAGCATCTCGCGACCGTGCATGGCGCCCGCGAGGAACTCCCGGACCTCGATGAGTCCCGTCTCACGGTCCATCGCGTTGATGTGTCTGCCCAGGTGGACCCCGGGGTGCAGCAGGTACTTCGTCACCTCCTTCGCACGGGCCTGGTCGCCCGGGCCGTCGAAGTGACAGGTGTGACCTTCGGTGGCC
>Ga0272442_10004776_pt1 | contig 18361 bp, 16 predicted proteins | sample SSMForm2O_FD_200262 | JGI IMG/M metagenome (GOLD analysis project Ga0272442, IMG submission 200262) | Marine sediment archaeal communities from Little Sippewissett salt marsh, Falmouth, MA, United States - SSM-Form-2O | ecosystem: Environmental > Aquatic > Marine > Wetlands > Sediment ... | reverse complement strand
CGCTCCCGGGTGGCCTCCACCCCTACCACCGGAGTCATACCGAAGACCAGCTCCGGGGAGGGCTGGCCCCCGCCGCCCGGGCCGGCCAGTACGACCACCAGCAGAAACAGCGCGTTCATGCCACTATCACCTTGTTGCGACCCTCGCCCTTGGCCCGGTAGAGCGCCTGGTCGGCCCGCTCGATCAGGTCATTGTCGGTGTCGTTCTCCAGGTCCAGCTCAGCCACTCCAATGCTCACGGTCAGGTTGCCGCCCGGCTGGGTCTCCTGTCCGGGGAACTCGTTCTTCTCCACTGCGCGGCGTATCTTCTCGGCTACCCGGGCCCCGGAACGGCGATTGGTGTCCAGCAAGGCCACACAGAATTCCTCTCCGCCGAAACGGCCGGGTATGTCGGTAGCCCGCAGGTTTCCGGTCAGCAGTGCGGCCAGATCGGCCAGCACCCGGTCGCCGGCCAGGTGCCCCTGGGAATCGTTGTAGTGCTTGAAGTGATCCACGTCCAGCATCAGCATCGACAGGCGGTGCTTACCCCGCTTGGCGCGCAGGACCTCGAACTCCAGACGGCTCATCCAGTGGGTCTTGTTCGGTATGTTGGTCAGCCCGTCGGTGGTGGCCACCTCTTCCAGGCGCCGGTTGGCCTCGCTCAACCGGGTCTTCTCCTTCTCCAGCTCTTCGTTCTTTTCGATGATCTCCTGCTGGCGTTGACGCACCTTCTGCTCGAGGTCCCGGGTGTAGCCGGCCAACTCTTCGGCGGTCTTGTTGAACACCATGCCCAGCCGGCCCAGCTCGTCCTTGGCTTCGATCCTCACCCGGCAATCCAGATCTCCGGACCCCAGGCGCTCGGCCATCGCCGAGAGGGACTTGACCGGACGGACCACCAGGCGAGCCAGGCCCAGCGACAGCGCCGCAACCGCCAGCAGAATCAGCGCCAGGGTGATGCCAACCGTCTGCCGGCGCATCCGGTCCATCCTGGCCTGCAACCGCTCCAGCGAGAACTCCGCCAGCAACGTACCCCACCTCAGGCCGGACTTGAGCGGCAGCGAAACCGCCAGGGCGGTGTCCGTATCCCGGTACTGCGGCGTGTTCACATCTATGGCCCGCCGGGTGAAAGAGTCCTTGCGCACGGTGCCGTAATCGGTTTCAACCGTGTGGGCCAGCACCCGGCCGTTCTGATCGACTATGCACAGGTACAGCAGGTCGCGGATGGGATCGCCGGCGGTATCGGCAAAGCTGGCATGGCTCCTTCCGGAAAGCTGGGCCAGGTAATCATCCAGACGCTCGATCTCGTGGTTGGCCAGGGCGATAGAGCAGGGCACCGACAGGGAAGACAGCAGGGCCAATCCGCGGTGGCGCATCTCCTCGATCATGCTGTCTTCCATCACGGCCACGTTCAACAGCCCGCCGGCGCCCAGCAGGGGAACCAACAGGCCGGTGAGCAACAGCATCAGTTTCAGTCGGATGCCCATGATCGCGGTTGCCGGACTAACTCTGGTCCCACTGCTCTAGAATACGCAGGAAATTGCCGCCGAGGATACCCTTGACTTCCTTCTGTGAAAAACCCCGCTCCAGCAGGCCGGCGGTGACCTTGGGCAGATCGCTTATGTCGCGGATGCCGCGGGGCAGCCAGGTATAGCCGTCCATGTCGGTGCCGATCATCAGGTGCTCGGCGCCCACCAGGTCGGCCACCCGGGCATACACATCCACCACCTTCTCTACGCTGCCCAAGAGGCCCCGGGGCTGGACATACCAGGGGCACAGCAGCACGCCCAGGGCCCCGCCGCGGGCGGCCAGGGCCTTGACCTGATCGTCGGACAGGTGGCGATCCGAGCCGCGCCCCATGCGCAGGCCGGTGTGGGTGACTACCGGAGGCTTGTCCAGCTCATCGATCACCTGGTAGAAGGCCGCCTCGGTGGCATGGGCCATGTCCACCAGAATACCCAGATCCTGGCAGGCCTGGACCGCCCGGCGCCCGAAGGCCGAGAGCCCTTTGTGAATCCGGGGGCCGATGTGCGCATCGCAGATCCGGTTGGTAACGAAGTGGGTCAAGGTCAGCAGGCGCACGCCGCGCTCGCGCAGGGTGGCCAGGCGCTCCAGTTTGCCCCCGATCACGTGGCCGCCCTCCACCGCCAGCAGCCCGGCCAGTTTCTCCTCCTTGTGGGCCGAACGTATCCCCCGGGCGGTGTCGACCTTCACTATCTGGTCCGGATTGCAAGAAACCAATGACTCGAAAGTGTCCAGCATGCGGACGCAGGTCCGCCAGGCGGTAAGGCGCAGCGGCGGGATGGGCACGTACACGGTGAAGGTCGAGCAGGAAACCCGGCCCTCGCGCAGCCGGGGCAGATCCAGTACGTTGCGCAGCGGGTTCCACAATAAAGGCGGCTTGTGGCGCTTGGCGAACTGCTTGTTAAGATAGTGACCGTTGATCAGAAAATGACTGTGGGTGTCGATTACCGGAACCTGGCTGTGCAGTTCTAAGGCCTGAACGTATGCAGAGGTCATTTCAGATATTGGTCCGGGGTGCAAACCTCACGGTTACTGGAATCCAGCCCGCCACAAAGGGGTAAGGCTCGGCCATATGTAATACATTATCGACCTCGTTATCCAGACAGCGCACCCCCGAACTTGCGATGATCCTGAATCCGCAGGGATACCCCGCCCGGTTGACCACGAACTTCAGGTGAACAACGCCCCGGCTCGACTGGCAGGGCCCCGCACTGGCGTGAATCAACGGGGTAACCGCATCGATGCGGGCCTGGATGACCTTGATCAACTCCCGGGTGTCGCCTCCGGCGATGTCCGCGAGGTTCTGCGGCCACTGCTTCCCGGATGCCGAGCCTTGGCCCGGGGCCGATCGGGCCTCGGGAGAAGCGCCGGCCAGCCTCGAGCCCGAGTCATGCACCGCGGTTTCCCTCAGGCGTATTCTGCTGGCGGGAACCCAGGTGCCGGACTCCCGGGCGTCAACGGAAGCGGTGGTCCTGGCCACCCGGACCCGGTATTCCACCCGCGGCCCGCGACGCTTGCGCAACTGCTGCCGTGGGCGGCTTTTTGCCTCCCGGGTTGCCTCGGGTATATCGAGCGTACTTCCTTCCAGCGGGGCGGGCAGTTTGAAGAACTGAACCTCGATCCGCTGGGGCTCGGGGGGCTTTTGTTCGGAAATAAAGGCGGCGGAAAGCAGCACCACGACCCACACATGCGCGTTGAACGATATCAGGAATGAATGCAGCGCCCGTAACTTCATTCAGCCCCCACCATCATTTCCCGCCGCAGGCCCGGGAGAGGGCCGAGAGCGCCTCGGCGTGGACCTCGGAGATCACCTGGCCGACGAAGGGCTCGGGCATATAGTCGTTGTAGCTGGCGAAGGCCCCTTTCTTGAGCATGGTGGACTTCAACCAGTTGACCGCGCGCTGGGCCGCCCGGCGCTGCTTGGCGTAGGTGCTGTCGATCAGCGTCATGACCGCGTAGGCGCTGGGCTGGGTCTCGTTGACCAGAAACGAACCGTTCTTCTGCTGGAATCGCAGCAGATCTGCGCGGAAACGCTGGATTTGCTTGCGGTAGTGACCGGCATCCAGAACCTGCAGGGCGCCGGCCAGCGCGGCGGAGGAAACCAGCGAAAAGCGCGGGTCCTTCGACAGGCGGTACCAGGCAGGCATCCGCTGCAACACTTCGTCGGCCAGCTGGAAGGCATAGCGCTTCTCTCCGACCGCGTGCGCGGCGCGGATGGCCAGGGCCACATCGAAGCCCAGCAGGCGCATGGCCCTCCGGCGACCTTTGGCGATGCGGGCGACTTCATCCCCCCCGTTCGGGGATTTGGCCCGGACGACCTCGAACATCTTCCGGGCGGCTTCCCGGTAGCCGTCGTTCTTGGTCAGATCCGCCAAACGGGAGAGGAACTCGATGTCGGCCTTGTAGGGCAGATTGTCGGCCGAGAATTCCACCAGGCGGTTCATCAGTCCCAGCGCGTACCGGGTGGCGGCCTTCAGGTACTCCCCGTTTTTCGAAACCTGGTGCGCGTCGAGCAGCGCCAGGGCGGCCAGCCCGGCAACATTGGAAGAAGTATTTCCCTCCCCCACCACCCAGGACCAGCCTATTTCCCCGCCCTCACCGGGTTTCTGGACCTTGACCAAAAAATCGGCCGCCCGGGTCATGGCCTTGCATACCCCCATCTCCAGATTGGGCTGGTACTGCTTGCTCATGGACCCGGCCAGCAGAGGCGAGGCTACGAGAATCAGTGCCAACACCACAGGCATCGCCCTGGCGATCGTTCCCATGTTCCGGCTCCTTCTGATTTCACCCCACCCGACAAGATAGCACCGATTTTCTCCGGGTGCCAGAGCCCCGGGAGCCAGCCTTAGCGCGGCGCGTCATTTTTTACTTGACAACCATAACGCGGCGCGTTAGCATGGGCTTGACACAATGCGGCATTCCCTTGAATAACAAGGAGGTATACAATGACTACCGACCAAGCGATCGAGAAAATGCCCGAGTTCGTAACCAAAGCCATCGGCGACGTTCAGAAAAAGCTGACCGTCTGGGAGGGCGAGGCCCGCAAGACCATCAAGGCCAACTGGAAGAAATTCAAGAAGAACCCCTCCTACAAGAAGTTCGAGAAGACCCTGGATCAGTGGCAAAACAAGTACGCCAAGAAGATGGATATCGCCCCGTACAAGAAGAAGGTGGAGAAGTACCGGGCTGATTTTTCCAACAAGGCATTCGACACCATCGGCGTGGCCACCAAGAGCGACATCAAGACCATCACCCGCAAGCTGAACAGCCTGAAGGCCGAAGTGCGTAAGATGGGTGGTACCAAGACCACCAGGAAGTCCAAGTAAGAGCAGCAAGGGCGACCCGGCCGACGCCAGGTCGGGGGGAAGGGGCTCAATGCCCCTTCCCGTCCCCCTTTTCCCCTGCCCGACGTAGCCTTGGCGAAGTCGGGCCTGCCCTGCCCACGGCGAAGTACAAGAACACCCCCAGCCCGATCAGGCCCAACGAAACCAGTTGGCTGGTGGAGAGGAACTCCGGGCGGAAATCACCGAACAGGTTCCACTCGAAAAGCATCCCCCGCTCAACATCTCCCCTGAACATCTCGCCCAAGAAACGCCAGGCGGGGTAAAGCAGCAACCAGGCAACCAGCAGCTGCCCGTTGTAGCGCTTGCGACGGCGCAGCACCAGCAGGAGCGCGAATATGCACAGCTCGCCGAACGCCTCGTAGAGCTGGGTGGGATGGATCGGAACACCGAGCAAATCGCTGCGGGCGACGACCGTGCTTTTCGAGGTGAAGACCGCGCCGTACCAGTCGACGCCGGTGGGAGCCCCGTGGCAGCAGCCGGCCGAATAGCAACCCAGCCGGCCGAAGAAATGCCCGACGGCCACCGAGGGAATGAGCAGATCGGAAATTCGCAAAAACGAGATCCCCCTGCGATAGCAGTAGTACCAGGAAGCCGCCACGGCCCCGATGAACCCCCCGTAGAACACCAGGCCTCCCTGCCAGACCTTGACCAACATTATCGGGTCGGCAATGTAGTCGTCGGCGTTGACGATTATGAAAAGGACCCGGCTGCCCACCATGGCGGCAATCAGGATCCAGAAGGCCAGATCCAGCACCACGTTGGGGTCGATGAATTCCCGCCTGGCCTGCCTTACCGCCAGGTATATCGCCACCACGAACCCCGCCGCGATCATTACGCCGTAGGTGTGAAGCTTGAAGTGGTATCCCGGCCCGGCGTACCAGATCAGCCCCCGCAGCGCCGCATATATGCCCACCCACAGGAAGAAGCCGTAATAGGAAAACCGCGGACTCCTCCGGCGCCAGAGGAACAGAAGGCCGACCACCACTACAGTCGCGACGATCTCTATCCAGGTCAGATGTCCCAGGAAATCCGGAAAGTGAAACTGAATTAGAACCGGAAGCATGGTTTCACGCGGTCTCTTGTGAAGGCGTCGCGCCGTCTTCCTGCGGACGCGTCTTTCTGCCCTGCAAATACAACCAGATTAAAGCGGCGGCCAGCAACGGCAGGGCCACAACCTGGGACGATGAAAGCGAACCGGAAAAGAACATCCCGCGGTTGTCGTTGCGCAAGAACTCTATCAAGAAGCGTCCCGCAGAGTATAGCACCACAAACCAGAGAAACACTTGACCGTCGAACCGCCGCCACCGGTGGTAGCCCACCCACATCAGCGCGAACAACACCAGGGCGAAGGCGGAGGAATACAACTGAGTGGGGTGCAGGGGGGTTCCCAGCGGACGCGCCAGGGAGGCCGGGTCGGAGAACACCACCCCCCAGGGCAGATCGGTGGGCTTGCCGTGACAGCATCCGGCCAAAAAACACCCCAGGCGTCCGAACACCAGCCCCAGGGGAATGCACACGCCAGCAATGTCGGCCACCCGGCCCACTCCCATTTTGCGGCTGCGTACGTACCAGACCGCCGCCGGTATGGCCAGAAGCAAGCCCCCGTAGAACGCCAATCCATTGCTAATATTTAGGATTTCCAGGGGGTGCCGGAGGTAATGGTAGAGTATCGGCTCGCCGGGATGCAGAGGATCGTCCTCGACCAGCACGTGCATGAGCCGGGCTCCGACCACCCCGCACACCAGAATGATCAGATTCAGATCCAGGATCCGGTTGGCGTCGATCCCCGCCCGGCGAGCCATGCGCCAGGAGAGGTAGATGGCCGCAATGAAGCCGATCATCAGCAGGGCCCAGTAGGCGGGTACTCCCACGTCGCCGATAAAAAACAGCCACGGGCGCATGGGAGCTTACCCCTTCTCCTCGACCGGCTCCTTCTTGAAGCCTATAAACATCTCCAGTATGAGCAGGACCACCCCCACGGTGATGGCGGCATCGGCGACGTTGAAGGTCGGCCAGTGCTTCTCGTCTCCTCCGGCGGTGATGTACCAGTCGATGAAATCCACCACCTTGCCCATGCGCACCCGGTCAATCAGGTTGCCCACCGCACCGCCCAGCACCAGGGAAACCGCCAGGGGCAGCAAACGCTTGTGCGGCTCGATGCGGCGGAAAAACCAGACGATCAGACCGATGGCCACCAGCGAGACGATTATGAAGAAGGGAATGCGGAATGACGGGGAGGCGCCGCGCAAAAGCCCCCAGGCCGCCCCGGTGTTCTCGGCGTACTTAAGGCGGAAGAAACCGTCGATGACGCTGACGAACCGCTCGGAGGCCTGCAACTCGGCGACCAGCGGCCTGAGGAAGGAAACCGCCAGGGCCTTGGTCACCTGGTCGGCGATTATCACCAGCGGAACCGTGGCCGCCAGAATCAAATTCTTGCCTTTCAACCAGGATAAATTCACGTTGGAAAACTAAGTTTTGCCACCCTGCATTGTCAAGCTTTTCCACAACTTGCCGCTGTATCCGGCCGTGTGCTACTATGGCGGCGTTGGTTCCTTTTGGCCAAAGAGTGCCCCAATGCGCCTCGGTTTCCTTGTCATTTCATGGATTTCATTGCTGAGCGCGGGAACCGTCATCGCCGGCTGCGGTGAAGAGCCCGAAACCGAAGTGGGCTTCGTTCTCGTCAGGCTCGACCCCTTTTGGGAGAGAACCCCGGGCCTGCGCGACGGCCTGAACCGCGACCACGTGGTGGAGGCCACCTGCGAGATCCTCAAGAGCGACGGCACACCCGAGGCCAGCGAGACCTTCGAGGTGGATCCCGAAGCGGTGCCCGGGGAGCAGGAGGTGCGCCTGCGGGGAATCCGCGCCGGCTCCAACTACTTCGCCCGCATCCTGGGCCTCGACTCCGACAGAAACGTCTACGAATGTGGTGTGTCCGGCCCGGTCACCATCCGGAAGGGCAAGAAGCACTGGGTAGAAATAGCCATCGTTACGCCCCCAGCGAATGATCCCCACTGCGACGAGTTGTGCAAGAGCGACGACGACTGCCCGACGGGCTCCTTCTGCCCCTCTCCTCTGGCCCGCGGCGCCGGAACCGCCTGCATCGACGCACTCAACTGCACACCGGCACTGTGCAAGCCGTTTGCAGTGGGAGACTCCTGCGAAATCACCGATGATTGCGGTCCAGAACTGGGATGCATATCACCGGGTTTCGGCTACCCCGGCGGATACTGCATGAAAAGCTGCGCATCCGATGCAGACTGTCCCCAGGGCCAGGCATGGTCCAGTTCCTGCTGCCCGGGAAATATCGCCGGATTGGCTAACTCCATTTGTTCGCTCGATTGCGAGGTCGACGGCGACTGCCGGCAGGCCGAAGGATATGTCTGCAAATCCATCGACAACGGCAAGTTCGGTTGCCTGCCGCTCTAGCCGGTGGTAAGGAATGGGTGGCAAACTCTTCGGGCCGGATAAACGTCTGAATCCTTGAGGAGAAAGCAAAGCTTTGGAACTGCCGGCACCATTCGGGAAATACCATCTGCTGGAAAGGCTCGCGGTCGGCGGGATGGCGGAGATCTACCTGGCCAAGGCCTTCGGCGCCGCCGGTTTCGAGCGCCTGCTGGTCATCAAGAAGATCCTGCCGCACATGGCCGAGGACGACGAATTCATCACCATGTTCATCGACGAGGCGCGCATCGCCTCCACCCTCAACCACTCCAACATCGCCCAGATCAACGAGTTGGGCAAGGAGGGCGGAGCCTACTTCATCGCCATGGAGTTCGTCAACGGCAAGGATCTTTCCCGGATCTACGAGCGCTCGGTGCAGACCAAACGCAACATCCCCATACCCCTGGCGGTTCTCATCGCCTCAAAGATCTGTGAAGGGCTCGACTACGCCCACCGCAGAATGGATTCCACCGGCCGCAACCTGAACATCATTCACCGGGACGTGAGCCCCGGAAACGTCCTGGTCAGCTACGACGGCGACGTGAAGCTGATCGATTTCGGTATTGCCAAGGCCACCAACCGCATGGGGCGCACCACCGCCGGCACCCTGAAGGGAAAGTTCGGCTACATGTCCCCCGAACAGGTGCGCGGACTGCCGCTGGATCACCGCAGTGATGTTTTCACCGTGGGCATCCTGCTCTACGAGATGCTCACCGGGGAGAGGCTCTTCGGGGGAGAAAGCGACTTCGGCACCCTGGAGAAGGTCCGCAACGCCATCGTCACGCCCCCGACAACCTACAACACCAAGATACCCAAGGAGCTGGAAAAAACCGTCCTGCGCGCGCTGGCCAAGGATCCCGAAGAGCGGCACGACTGGGCTTCCGACCTGCAGGAAGACCTGATGCGCTTCTTGATGCATGACGGTTCTCTGATCACCGGAAAGAGCCTGGCATCCTTCGTCCGCGACCTGTTCGCCAAGGACATTGTCCGGGAAAACGAGCGCTTGGCCGTATTCCGTCGGCGGGGATACCCCTGGGTGGACGAGGCCCTCTCCAAAAAGGAGCCGGGCCTGAAGGAAGAACCCGAGGACGAAGGCTATCCCGACGCCGAGACCGTGGAGCATGAGGGCGCCCAGCCCACGGTGATCCTCACCGAAGAGGGGGCCGCCGGGTTGACCGGTGATCCCTGGGAGGGAGAGGCGCCCTCGCCAACCGACGGGGCTAATCTGGCCGGTCAGGCCACCATGATTCTTCCCGAGGCCCTGGAGGAAGAACCCACACCTGCCCCGGCTCCCAGGAAGCGACCCGCCCGGAAATCCGCCCGGAAACGCAGCGGGACCGACGTACGCCGGCGGGGACGCCGAGACACCGAGCCGGTGCGCGGCCGGGCCCCGCTGGCCGAGCGAAGACCAGACACCCGGGAAAACGCCCGCAGGAAGCGGCTCATCGGTACGGTGGCGGCCTTTTGTCTGGGCCTGTTCGTTGCAGTAATCGCCGCCTACTTCATCTTTTCTCCGTCGGAAGGCTCGCCCGACGAGGAAACCGCCGCCCACAGCGGGATGGCACCCATTCGCCCCCCGGAGGAACCGGCCCCCGCTCCGGCCGAGGAACCCGAAAAACCGGCACCGGCGGAAAATCCCCCGGTCGCCGAAAAGGAACCCCCACCCGAACCCGAGGGCCCGCCCAAAGTGGCCGCGGCCGAACCGGCTCCCAAACCCGCTCCTGAAAAAACCGAGAAGAAGCCGCCTGCAGAGCCCAAAACGAAACCGAAGCGCAAGAAAAAGCGCACGCGGGTAGCCAGCCGCGAGCCCAAGGGGGGTGCATCCATCATGGTCAAGAGCACCCCTCCGGGTGCCGAGATCCTGCTCAACGGCAAGAAGATCGGCAAGACCCCCACAACCGTCGGGGGCCTGAAACCCAAGAAGAACTACTTCCTGGTCCTGAAGAAGGACGGCTACAAGCCCTTCTTCCAGGGGGTGAAGCTCAAGGGCAAGAAACGAGTCGTGGTCAACGCCGCCCTGCAGCCCGGCAAATTCACCGCCTCCAAGAAGGGCGGCTCCCCGGCGACAACCGGAGGAGGAAAAGGGTTCCTCATCGCCAACACCAAGCCCTGGGCCCGGGTGATTATCGACGGCAAGGACACCGGCCAGTGGACCCCCATCGTAGGCAAGCGCAAGCTGTCACTCTCCGCGGGAGCCCACAAGATCACCTTCAAGACCAAAGACGGCAAGACCCTCACGGTGAACGTAACCATCAAGCCGGGACAGACCACCAAGCTGATCAAGCAAATCCAGTAGTCAGTTGCCGGTGATCACTGCAGGGTCACATAGGCGATGGTATTGCTGCCGGTACCCAGCCAGGCGGTCCCACCCCAGGTGGTCACTACATCCTTGTCGCGGTTCAAGCCGTCCAACTGGACATTGAAATCCGTCAGGACCTGCGGAGTGGGCAAATTGGAGACGACCAGGGGAAACGGATTCTTCCGATCCGCCAGCAGCGCGTCAAACGTGGCGATGTAGCCACTGCGCACGAATGACTGGTCGGAAGCCAGCAAAACCCGGAACTGGAGAATAACCACCCCCAGCTGATCGCGGGTGGTTCTCCAATTGCCCGGCTCCTGTATGACGACGGTACCCTCCTGAATGGTCGGCTTACGGGAAAGATCGATCCGGAGCACCTTGGTAACCGAGGTAGCCGAAACATCGAAATTGATGCTCTTGCCCTCGGCCAACAGACCGAAATTCGCATCGGTGGAAGAATCGTACATCAGGAAATCCACGTTCACGTCCTTGCCCAAGGGCAACTGTGAAAAGGCGTACTGATTGATGTTGCAACCGAACGCCCCGTCGGTCTTGAAGAACAGGCCGAACTCGTCGTACTTGATCTCCCGGCCGGTCACGTTCACCTTTATTTTCATGTGGTTAGCGCCCAGGCACGGGTGGGTTCCGTCCTCGTGGATCTCCAGCCAGACTTCAGGGATGTCGCCCCCGCAACCAATCGGCACCAGCAGGCTCAAAACAACCGCCAAGATCGGGGCGCGTCTCCAACTCACTGAGCCTACTCCTTGGACATGGGAACCTCGATGAACATGTCCCCGATGGTAAAAGCGTTCGAGTTCTGCCACTGGCCCACGGACACATTTTCACAACGGGCCACGACAATCAGGCTGTTGGGAGGATCGCGGGGCAGCAGGTTGGACAGCACCAGCTTGGCATCGCCCAGGGAAAACCGGGGATCGATAATGAACCTGCCGTTGATGGAATCCTGGGTGCCGGCGTTGATGATGAATGCCAGACTGTCCACATTGCCGACCTCGCCGATCCCCGGCAGGGACGGAATTACCAGTGTGCCGGTGGGGTAGGTCGGCACCCCGCCGTCGTCCACCGCCTCGCGCTCGATCGATATCTCTCCCAGGTCACCGGACTCGACCTGGCTGCGAGTCACCTGTTCCATCCTTCCCAGGCACATCCTGCGTTTCTCGCTGGAATCGAAGCCCTCGATCATGATCGACATCTTATCGGTATAGGGCAGACCCGATACATCCAGGGGCAACCCGGCGGGCAGATTGCAGTTGCCGTCTGTGTGGTAGAACTCCCCGAACACCTCGGCGGACTTGCCGGTCACCTCGTCCTTGTATACCGTAACCTTGATCCTGCGCACTCCCAGGCAAGGCAAGTTGTCTCCCGGACTGATTGAAAGCACGGCCTCCTTGACATCTCCCCCGCAGCCGGCCGCGGCCAGGCCGGCGGCCAGAAAAATCCACAGGGCTTTCTTTAGCGCCGCCGGATTCATGTCTGCCTATTGGGACGGCTGAACCACCAGCGTCCAGCTCTCCTCGGGCTGCATCAGCCAGATGGTCAGGCCGGTTACTCCCCCAGCCACCACCACCCCGCCGACGATTGTCCAGAACCACCAACTTTCGTACCAGGCCGTCTTGGATCCCCGCACCCTAGGGGGTGGCCGATCCCGGTCTCTTTCCCGGTCCCGATCGGTGTCCCGACCCTTGTCCGGCTGGAAGGCGTCCTTGTCCGGATCCCCCACGCCGAACGGATCGTTGCCGGCGGCAACCTTCAGCCCGCGAATCCGCTTGAGATCCTTCAATGTGCTGACTACGCCGCGCACTTTCTGGTCGAAGCCGCCCGGATCGGATCCCAGATTGAACAAACGGGCCCGGGTGGCGACCTCCGGCTCGAGGACAAACAAGCGTATGCCCAGGTGGGTGCTTTGGCCGTCCTGAGAAAGCGAGGCAAGCACCAGGGCGTTGGCCCTGAAAAATCCCGCCAGCAAACGCAGTTGAGCCAGCTCAGGCTCATCAAAGTCCTCCACGGCGATGGCCTTGGCCAACAATTCTTCCGGAGGACCGCCGGTCCACAGCGGAACCAGCAGCGCCTTGATCTCACGGGGGGGGAAATCGTTGGGCAAACTGAGCGTCCAGGGAGAATAACCTTCCATCTCCACCCGGACGAAGTGGCGGCCGGGATACAGGGGAACCGCAACCGGGGTAGTGCCCTGCGAGCGGCCGTCAACATACACATCGGCTCCCGCGGGTCGGGAGACAACCGACACCTGGGTCGGCTGGCTGGAGAGTAACTGACGCTTGGCCTGGTTGAATGTGTTCACCACGTCGGGGGGAAACCTCTTCTGGGACAACACCAGCCCGGGATCGTGGGAAACCGCCTGCCGGAACTCCCCGGCGGCCTTGTCCGGTTTCCCCTGAGCCAGATACGCCAGCCCGGCAAAGACGTGCAAGTCGGAGAAGATCGAAGCATCGCGGATCTCCGGCCCGCAGAAATGCTCGTCGCGTAAAGCCGCGCTCATCTTCTTCAGGGCCTTGTCCACCTGCAGTTGCTGGTAGGCCTGCTTACCTTCGGACACCCTGGAGGTGAAGCGCATGCTGGCCTCTTCCAACCCGCTCCCGAAAGTACCCCATACCGCCCGGCCCACCGCCCGGCCGGACAACACCCGGGCGTTGTATTGCTTGCGAAGCTGGCGGGCGATGGCGGCCAGAACCTGGTCTTGAGTTGAAGGGGGAACTTCCCGGGAGGGCAGCGGCAGCACGGTGATGAAGGCCTTCCCCTCCTGCGCGCTGGCCGGAGAAAAATGACCCAGCGCCAGAAAAGAAACCAGAAAGACTCCCAGCAGCTTTACCCGCAAAACGAACTCCCGGACTTAAACCCCATTGAATTTACATGATAACTAGGCGGCTGACCGGTAGTCAAGAATCAGCCCCACACGGTATGTCGTACTTCCGGCACAGGTTGCGCAGGTGGTTGCGGGCCAGGCCCGCCTGACGAGAAGCCGCACTCAAGTTACCATCGTTCTCCTTCATTAGCTGCGCCAGGTATTGCCGCTCGAACTGCGCCAGCAACCGGGCCTTGGCCTCCTTGTAAGGAAGATCGCCGCCGACCGCCAGGGGGAGCCGATCGCCGGGCTGCTGGTCCAGGTGCAGGTCCCCGGCATTGATAACATCGCCTTCTGCAAGCCGGCAGGCTCGTTCCAGGACGTTGCGCAACTCCCTTACATTTCCCGACCAGCTGTGGGATTGCAGGAAGTGCATGGCGTCCTCAGAGAGCTCCACGCCCGGCCGCCCCAGGTCTTTGAGAAACTGGTCGACCAGCAGGGGCACGTCTTCGGGGCGATCGCGCAAAGGCGGCACGCGAACTTCGACGACCGAGAGCCGGTAAAACAGGTCCTCGCGAAATAATCCCTGATCGACCCGGGCCAACAAGTCCCGGTGGGTGGCGGCTACGATGCGGACATCCACCTTGACCGGCTTTACTCCGCCCACCCGCTGGATCTCCTGCTGCTCGAGCGCACGCAGCAACTTGGGCTGCAGACCCACGGCCAACTCGCCCACCTCGTCTATAAACAGCGTCCCCCCGGATGCCTGCTCGAAAACCCCGCGGCGGCTGTCCACCGCGCCGGTGAATGCCCCCTTCTCGTGCCCGAAAAGCATGCTCTCGATGGTGTCGGCGGGCACGGCACCGCAGTCCAGCACCACATAGGGGCGGTTCTTGCGGAAAGAATAGGCGTGAATGCCCGAGGCCAGCAGTTCCTTGCCGGTTCCGGTTTCACCCCGCAAAAGAACCGGAAGGTCCGAAGTGGAAACCCGCTCCAGCACGGCAAATATCTCCCGCATGGGAATCGACCGGCCCAGCACCGAGCCGAAGCGATCCTTCCGGCTGAGCGGAATCTTCACCATGTTGTCGAGGGGCTCGAAACGAATCAGATTGTTGCCCACCTGGAACTCGCTCCCCGGACGGAGATAAAGTTCGAGAATCTGGTGCCCCAGCATGAAGATGCCGTTGGTGCTTCCCATATCCCGCAGCAGGAATCCCTCGGGGCCCGCAACCACCTCGCAGTGAATCCCGGACACCGAACCCTCCTTGAGGGTCAGATCGCACACCGTTGACCGGCCCAGGGTCACCCGCTCCTTCTCCACGATCAGCTCGCTGCCCCGGTCTTCCCCCTCGACGACCACCAGCTTCCCGGAGCGCAGCAGCTTGAAATCCCTCTCCTCGGAAACGAATACCGTCGGCTGGGTGACCGATTTCGGCAGAGGGGGGAATTTACCGGTTTTCATTACTGGTGCAGGAGTTTTACGCGTTCGTTGGCGCGCAGGCGTATGTTCCAGCGGCGTACCACCCGGCCTTCACCGTCCCGCAGTTCAACTTTATGCTTGCCGGCCTTGATCTGGTAATTCAGCAACGGGGTGGTCCGTATCTTGGCATTGTCGATGTAAACGAAGGCCCAGCCGCCCGAAACGCCGACGTCCAGGGTCCCGAACCCTTTTTCCTCGACCGGGGCGGAAGCAACCGGTTTCTTGCGTCGCTTCTTGTGCTTTCTGGTCTTAGGCCGGGGTTTGGGCTTCGCCTTGGCCGGTGGGGAGGTCTTTTCCGCGGTTTTTGCGGTGCCCTTGGGCGCTATCTTGGCCACCTTCCGGGGTTTGGGCTCGGGCGGCGGTGGTGGGGCTTTTTCCTCCTCGGGCTCGGCTTTCTTCTCCTCCACCCGGACGGGTTCCTCGGTTTTAACCGGCTCGGCCGGGGCGGAATCAACCGCCGACTTCCCGGATTCCGCGGTGCTGTTCAGCCCTGCGCTGCTGGCCTCCTTCTCGATGGCGGCCTTCAGGGGCATCTTGGATTCCGGTTCCAGCCGCGCCGGATTGATCTTTTCCTCTTGCCCGGATTCCCCGGCTTTGCCGCTGTGGTACAGGAACGCGGCGATGCCCCCGCCCACCACGGCTACCAGCAGGACGACGAACAGAATCCCGAAGGGAAAGGTCCGTGGGGAGGATCCGTGCATTGTGCTGTCTTCGATGTCCGTAGGACCCGAGCTGATCGGAGACCTTTTTCCCGGCTGGGGGATGGTGGAGCGATCCTTCTCGAAGTCCGCGGCTATCAGCGGCGCCGCGGCCACCTGCCCCGAACCGGGCGACTCCACTATATTGTCCAGGGTTTCCCCGGTCTCGCGCGGTGGAGGGCCGGACACTTCCCGGATGGGCGATCTCCGGCGCAGTTTCTCCAGCTTGGACTCCGGCAAGTCGAACACCGCCGGGTCGGGCCTCTCCATGCGGTGGGTTTCCAGCATGGTCTCATCGTCCATCTCTCCCAGCGACTCGAGTTCCTCTCCCTCGTCCATTTCCATCAACTGATCATCATCCACCACGATCAGGCCGCCGGGCTGCGAGACCTTCCCCTGCACGGTGTCCTTGGTGTATTCCTCCCGCTCGCGCTCATCGTAGGCGGACAGGGCATCGATGTCCGGCGGGGACGACTCGCTGCCCCGCTTGATCACTACAGTGTCCGGACCGGCTATCGTAGCTTCTTCGATCCGGGCGGCCCGGCGGGCCTCGGAACGGAGCTTCTGGGTCACCTCATGTTCCTCGGCCAGCTCGTCCTTCTCCTGATCCAGGTCGTCGCGGAAGATCTCCCGCATGAAGCCGGCCAGCCAGGCGGTTGAGAAGTGCAGGTTGCTGGAGAAGAGGAAGCGCTCCAGCTCGTCGCGCATCTCACCCGCAGTGGCGTAACGATCTTCGGGATTCTTTTCCAGCGCCTTGAGCATAATATCTTCAAGCTCTTCGGGGATGGACTCGTTGACCTCCCGCGGGCGAACGAACTTGGTTTCGCGGACCATCTCGAGAACCGAGAGATCGCTCTCGGCATGGAACATCTTGGTCAGGGTAAGCAGCTCGTACAGGCAGATGGCCAGGGAGAATACATCGCTGCGGTGATCCAGGACCTTGCCGTGGGCCTGCTCCGGAGACATGTAGCTGTATTTGCCCTTCAGCACTCCGCCGGTGGTATGGACGGTCGTGGAGGTAGCCTTGGCGATGCCGAAATCGGCGATCTTCACCTCTCCCTCGTAGGAGAGGATGATGTTGTGGGGAGACATGTCCCGATGAATCAGGTCGAGGGGGGTGCCGTAGGGGTCGGCGAGGCGGTGGGCGTAGTCCAGGCCGTTTAACACCTCGATGAATATGTGGCAGGCCAGTTCCAAAGGAGCGGCCAGGTTACGGTCGCGCAGGATCCGGATGATGTCGGCGATGTCCTTGCCGTGGACGTACTCCATGGAAATGAAGTACAGGTTGTCGATACAGCCGAAGTCGTAGATCTGTACGATGTTGGCGTGGTTCAGGTTGGCGGCCAACTTGGCCTCGTTAATGAACATGTCCACGAACTGGCTATCGGAGGACAGGTGGGGAAGCATGCGCTTGACCGCCGCCAGTTTCTCGAAGCCCTCGGCCCCGAAGGCCTTGGCCCGAAACACCTCGGCCATGCCGCCGATGGCGATTCTCTTCAGCAGCACGTACTTTCCGAATGTAGCTGGCCTGAATGCCATCTACCCGTCACTTTCCCCGTACCCGCAAAAATCCATTATAATTGAAGGACATAACGGCGTCAAAATTCCGTTCCGGGTTCCGGGTTCCAAGTTCCACTGGTAACTACGTTTACCACTGCGTTCTGGGAGTGTCATGTTGTTTCTTCTGTTATTTGACGTCCTGCCACAAAAAGAGGTCTTTAAACCCGGAACCTGTAACCTGGAACTTGGAACTGTTTTTCACCAGATTTTCCCGTCCATGAGCAGATCGGCCCGGGCGCCGGCCCTCGAGACTATGACCTCCAACAGGCGGATCTCCAGGCGGGGCAATGGCGCATTCTGGTTGTCAGCGTATAAAACCCAGCGATCAACGGGAGTTACGTACACGGGAATCAACAGGACCTCGGGTGGACTTCCGCCGATTATTTCGAACAACCGCCGCACCTGCTCGGTGCTGCAAGGAGGACCGATATGGCTCTCCAATTCCAGATCCGAGGCGGTCATCTCCACCAGCACGCTCTTGGGCATCTCGATGGTCAGCAGCTTGACCTCTTTCAGGCCCATGCCCCTCGAGGCGAAACCGTAGAGCATGTCATTGCGCTCCCACAGCAGCAACACCCTGGGGAGCAGGTTGGCCACGATCTCCACCAACACGCCGGCGACTTCCTCCACCGAGCGAGCGGCCCGCAGCACATCGATGATCTCGCCTACGGGGATGACCCGCTCGGTCTTGTCGACGACCTCGCGCTTCTCCCCTTCTCCGGCAGCCACCTTCCGCAAGCGCTCTTCTTCGCGGCGGGCCAACTCGGCCAGGGGAACCACCGAGGTCATCTCCTTGTCATAACCGGTGGCCTTGGCGAAAGAGATCTCCTCCTTCACCACGTCCTCGTAGGTAATATGGGGCTCGGTAGTCTTTTTTTCGTCGGTCATGGGTCGCAAACATCTCCGATACCGTCGCCGTCGGTATCATCCTGTGCGGGGTTCTGATCAAGCGGGCAGTTGTCGTCGCAGCCGGTGGTCGCGCCGCCGGTACAGGTAGCATCTCCCTCGATCCCGGATCCATCGCCGTCGTCCAGGATCCCGTCGCCGTCGTCGTCGGGATCGCAAACGTCCCCCTCTCCGTTCGTATCGGTGTCGGTCTGGTCGGTATTGGCGTCGGCCGGGCAGTTGTCGCAGGCGTCGCCCACCGTGTCCGAGTCCCCGTCGGCCTGGCCGGTGTTGGCGTCGGCCGGGCAGTTGTCGCAGACGTCGACAACCGAGT
>Ga0272442_10004775_pt1 | contig 18363 bp, 15 predicted proteins | sample SSMForm2O_FD_200262 | JGI IMG/M metagenome (GOLD analysis project Ga0272442, IMG submission 200262) | Marine sediment archaeal communities from Little Sippewissett salt marsh, Falmouth, MA, United States - SSM-Form-2O | ecosystem: Environmental > Aquatic > Marine > Wetlands > Sediment ... | reverse complement strand
TTCCGGGCCAAAGCCATCCTCATCGCTGATCAGTTCCAGCATTGATGCGGGCCAACACACGTCAACATAATTCTGCAATTCCTCCAGCGTCAGCACGCGTTCGGCAATATAGGCAGCATCGATCCAGTTGCCGCCTTTCATTAGCGCATCCACCGCTTGAATATACATTTTCTGCGATACATACAGCGTTCCCAGCTCGGAATGAAGCTTATGTGGGCTGTCCAACCGACTTGAACGGCCGTAAAATTGAAGCCCCACAGAATGTGTTTGTCGAGCGATAAATGCAAGGTCTTCGGCGGCTTCCCTGATATGACCGTCCCGGAGGAGCAATTTGGCGCAAATGCGGCGGCTCATCGGTGAATCAATATCAGCAATCTCCAGCCAGCGCCGGGCTCGTTCAAAATCGCCGTCCCGATAAGCAATCGCCGCAAACCGGTCCGCATTTTTTACATCCTCAAGATTCGCCTGCTCGATCGCATCCAATAGAATTTGCTGGGACGTGGTATATTTTCTTTTTTGTCTGTCTTCTGACACAAACGCGTTGTATTTTTCACCGCCCTGTGTGATTGCATAGGCCAGCAGCACTTCTCGAACCATGCGATTATTGACAAGCTGTGTCATATCCAGATCTTTGTGCTTGTTGAAAATGGAGTAGCAAACCTGCTTTAAGGAAGGTACAGCGGTCGGATCTTTGGTCAATGTCTGGATCAGGTAGAGTTCGACTGCTTTTTCATGCTCATTTTCACAAAAATAAATCCCTGCTTCGTCTCCATAGCTTGTTGCGGCCAGATCCTGGCTGTCAGCAAACCCTTCCCGTGCGTATTGCCGTACCTGGCGAAACATCAAACGGGCCTTTTCTTTATCGGTTGACCAATGACATTTAGCAATCATATAAGCTGCCCAGGTTGATTTATAGTGCCGCTGGTCCGCAGGCAGATCGAAAATTTTCTGCCATGCCTGAACGGCTTTTTCTTTCTGTCCAACGCGATAATAGATAACACCTTCCAGATAGAGTGTAAATTCTTTTGGAACAAGTTCGAATATCATATCAAGAGAATCAATAAAATTGGGCTCTGATTTGATGGATTCGTCTTTAGCTTGTTTGCTTATATGCTTGCCATATTTCTGCTGTTTGACGAAGTTTTCGATATTTTCCCGTAGCGTTTTATAAGAGGCCGCCGTTTGTTTGATCACTTCGCTGTTATAGCCACGGGCTTGGAGACAGTGTTGCAAATCGTCCAGCTCTACTTCGACCGTACTCCTCCTGCGGTTCTCCCATGACCGTTTCGGGTTGAATACGACTGACACTTCATCAATTTCGACATCAATCCTCCTGATTTCCCTTTCAAAGCTGAGTATCGGAGCCGACAGCAGTGGACGGTCATCGTTGACCAGATAGCTGTTCGGAAAATTCGGTCCGCAGGCAAACAATGCCCCCGTTAAAATGAGTACGCCATAAATATTACTGTAAGTCCTTCTGAACATTAGCTTTGACCTCCGTTTCTGTGTTAAATCGACACCATGCTATTTTAGTTTTTTCCTGCGAGCGAAGACGCTGAAACGGCAGTCTATTTTCAGCGTAAATCAGCAGACGCCTTTCCTGATCTTCCTGAACCGCATATCCTAAAACGCCGTCCGCGGCCAGGCAATCACCGGCGAACTCAAGCCGAACTGTTATCGCATCGGTTACATCAACATCACCGGAATTGACCAGATAAACTTCCGCCAGATACGGATGGGGCCATTCAAGCAGCACTTCGATGTTCTCGTTAAGCGGTTGACCCTGTATGATTCGCTGCAAGGTGTGCCACTGCCAATTGAGTTGATCGCCCGCAACCGGCAGACGAAACCAGATAACGCCTGATAGATTCTTCGGAGAAATCGTTTGGATTTCTTGAATCATCGCCGCGATTTTTTTCGGGTCCGATAGAACTGTTTTAATCTGAGTATTTTCTGACCAGCCGGGCATTGACCCCCCTGCAGAAAGCCCCGTAAACTGCCCCTGCTGGTTATAGGCGACAAGGTATCCATAGGTCGGCAGCGCCAACCGAAACGGCATACCCAAACGGTCCGCCTGTCGGACCCACTCGACTGAACACTTCGGATCACATAGCACAATCTCCTCATCCACGGTCGTGGGCCGCTCGAGCGAATGCACCTGCAGGACATACCCGTCGCTGTCCCGAACCAGCTTTTTGAATTGGCGATTGTTCATCCAGGACGGCAGCGCCGTAATAACAATGGGATAGTCTGGGAAGTCCTGTTTAATCGCCTGAATCCATTGGCGATACCCAGCCAGTTTGGATTCGGCACAATCATAATCAATCTGGACCTCGACCGGTTCCAAACCAGCGCCACCGGCTTTTTCAAGAACCGTCTCGATAACCTGACGGATGGACCGCATAGCCGGAGCATCTTGGTCAAACGGTCCGGAATAGGGATTAATGCGGATTGCGATGCCCGCCGGTACTGACAATGTTGATAAAAACGAATAATCCACCGGCACGATTATTTGTTTTTCATCTCCCGGTCGGACATCAATTTCAGCAGCCAACACAACAAGCCCGTGCAAGTCGGCTTTGGCCTGCTGAATCGACTCCCGCAGGTCATCGTTCCAGACCCTTTGCCAAATATAGCATTCATGTGGCAAGGCAACCGATTCTCTGGCTTGCGGGCGCCGCGTCAGTTGGTACCCCACACCACCCATGATAAGTATAAACGAGAAAATAGCAATCCGCTTGATTTTTCTATTCATACGTCTAAGCTTAACTGATTGTGGAAAAAGTTCAATCGTTCTTTTTCAGGTGGATCAGCGTGATTTGATTGCGGCTGCCGAGGCGCATGGGCGGGCCCCAGGTGCCGGAGCCGGTGGAGATGTACAATTGCATCCCGTCGATGGTATGCAGACCTTTGAGGTATTGAAACCGCGACCGGACCACCCAGTTAAACGGCCAAATTTGACCGTTGTGTGTATGGCCGCTCAGCATCAGGTCCACGCCTGCTTTGGCAGCGGCATCGAATCCTTCCGGCTGATGATACATCAGGATGGTAAACGCATTCGGGTCCACCGGAATCGATGGCAGCACCCGCGACACCTGCTGTCGGTCTTCGCTGTCGTCGATGCCGATCAACTGAATGCCGTCAACTTCTACGGCCTCATTCCGCAACGAAACGACCGGTGTCGTTTTCAGCATCGCCATGACTGTATCCAATCCCGCATAGCGTTCATGATTGCCGGTAATCCAATAGACCGGTGGTTTGAGTTCATTCAGCGGCGCGATGGATTCCGCAGACAACCGCCCCGCCGGGTCCAGCAGGTCGCCGGTGATCAGTACAAGATCAGGGGTTAATGCGTTTGTTTTTGTTACCAATCGCTCCAGATGCTTTCGGCTGACCGAGCCGCGATGAATATCGCTCAATTGCACAATCGTCATCTCTACCGGAGCCGATATGTCAATCGATTTGACTTCGATGCGCCAGGCATTGAAAAACGAATAGATTGTCAAACATCCGATTACGCCAATTGCTATCCAGCGGGAAATCGATATCGGAAAGCGAAAGATCAAATACAGCAGGTCATGACTCAGCAATACCACCAGGCATATCCATCCCACACCCAGCCCGATGGCTGAAATCCGCAGCATCCATTCGCATGCCCGGCACGGAAACCGTCGTTCCAGCATAGAGAAAGCAATATACCCAAACGCCAGAAACACCAGCAGCAGCCAGAACCAGAGATTCTGCTTGCCCTTATAAAACGAAAACAGCCGGGCGAGAATATAGTAATACCCGCCCAGGCAAATGCCGGTAAAGATGCTGATGAACACTAAAAATCCTAACCATCGAGCCATAAAATTTGTGAAAATCTGTGTTAATCTGTGGCTTAATTTTATACCAAATCGCACGCATCCGGGGGCATCCAGTGGTCGAGACCGCTACCTGAAGAAAGACGTTCAATTTCGGGGTTCTTGAACAATAAAACACGATAACTCTGGCAGACTGTCCGGCAGGACGATCCAAACCGCATCATCATTCGGGACTGAATCAACAGACCAGCCGGCCTGAGCATATGTGTTGATGTCCAGCATTTGCTCGGAAGACAATCCAACAGGATTCTCGTTGGGATCATAATTGGTTCCGATTCCATGGTCAATACCGGACTGCTCGACGTTCCAGAAACAACCAATCACCTTCGCATTGCCATCTTCAATATGACCATTTAAACCTATAAAACCGCCATATCCATTGGGATCCGTCGAATTAAGGATCATGGTGCCAGTGGAATACGACCGTTCAATGCGCGAGCGGTAGCTTTGGTATCCGGTAAAGCCGCCAACATCATGGCATCTTTTTCCGCTAACGGTTATGTCCATCCTGCAATATGCATCCATGACTTTTGAATCCCAACCGCAAATTCCGATCAATCCGCCGAATCTAAATGTGTCATCTGCTGAAACAGTCATACTCCCCACCGCGCAAGATTGCCGGATAGTACAGGCGTTGAAACCCGCAAGACCTCCGAATGAATTGGCGTGTGATTGACGTACGGTCAATTCAACATCGGCCTGACAATGAGTAATTGTACCGTAATTCAATCCGGTCAGCCCCCCATAATATTGAGGTTTTGAAGCTTGTTTTTCAGTATCGCCGGTAATTATAACATTGCCGCGTGTATAACAATTTTCAATCGTCCCTTCACTCTTACCCGCAAGGGCTCCAACATAGTTTTTTCCGCTGATCTGATAATCCAGTATATTCAGATTTTTAACAGTCCCCCTGGCAAGCACAACACAAAAAAGTCCTGTATAATCCATAGTTCCATTCAGCGACAGATTGTGGATCGCATATCCATTGCCGTCAAAAGTTCCTTCAAATCCATGGCCAAAACCAATGCCGGAAAAATCGACGCCGCTCATATCCAAGTCGTTCATCAGTTTATAACATTTTGAAAGATCCTGTGGGTATTCGCCGATGCCCGAAAGCTGTGCTGGCAGATCGATCAGAAACGGGTCTTCTTCGGTTCCGCTGCCGCCGCTGTACACTGCCGGTTCATCCCGGATGACAACGCCGGGGGTATTTTCCCAGATGAGTTTGGGGTATCCAATATTTTCTTCGATCACCCAGACACCATCCCCCCAGCATTGATACGTTGCGAGTTGTTTAAGCTGTTGGGAATTCATTCCCTCTGCGCCGTCACTTTGAAAAACACCGGACGTTTCGATATCCCAGAAACTGTGATTGATATAACCTAAGTTCTGCCCAACAAAGCCCCCCGGCTCAAACGACCGGCACTGCGCCGCACCTAATGAATAGCACCGTAAAATACCGTAGTGATTGCTTGCGGCAAAACCGCCGCTAAAGGTCTCGGAATTAATGGTAACGCTCGTATAAGAATCGATCACATACCCTTTGTTGTCTCCGATGAGTCCGCCGCACTGTGTTTGTCCCCGGACCTTGCCTTCCGCAATGCATTGTGAGATCAAGCTCGAATTGATCCCCACCAGACCACCAACAGATTCACCTTGTGTTTTAATATCCACATCGACTGCAAGACAGTTTCGAATACTCCCCCAGTTATTACCGCATACCCCGCCAACAGCGGTTGATTGAATACAATAAATAGTCGGCTTTGCCCAACAGTGCTCAAGGGTTGTAGCTAGATTTATTCCTACTAAGCCGCCACCAGATCGAACCGTTTCATCCGAAGCTAAGATCATGGTAGATGAACTATCAGAGATCAAGCCAAGATGAGCCCATCCCACTAAACCCCCTATAAATTGACATGTCTTATTGCGGTGAAACGGAACCGGAAAAATCGTAATATGAGTGCTGCTGTAAAGAATCTTGCCGCCGTCAAGAAAAGCAGTTATTCCTCCAACAGCATAACCTCCCGTAATAGCACCGCTGACATGACAGTTAGAAATAGTTCCCAAATTTTCAGCAGCAACAGCACCAATAATACACCTGCCCGTCAGAGATACATTGGCCAATGTCAGATTTTTAATCTCACTGGACGACTCAAGCCGTCCGAACAAGCCAATATAATCAGTTTCCTTATTTTGAATGGTGAGGTTTCGTATGGCATGTGAGTTTCCATCGAAAACCCCTGAAAAACTTGTCCCCTGAAATCCCCAGGTATTAGGATCCTGATCAGGAGCGATCGGCGCCTGTGAATAAACGATACCGGCCAGATCGATATCGGCCATCAGGATAAACGCCTTATCATAATCGTCGAGCGCAGTGCCCAACTCGTCAAGATGCTCAACGGTCCAAATCTGATAGGGGTCGTCAGCCGTTCCCGATCCTCCGCCATAGACACCCGCAAAAACACTGTATGAAATCAGTAGAAATGCAACGATCTGCTTTGCCATAATTTTGCCCTTCCGTATCGATACCAAATTCTGACAAAACAATTATAACATCTTTACGGAATATGTCCAGTATAAGCGTGTAAAATCTGTGTAAAATATCAAAATCTGTCGTTTTACGCTCAAAACCTTCGGTGGACAAAACTATACCAAATCGCACGCATCCGGGGGCATCCAGTGGGCGTCCTGGCCGTCCCATTTGACATTGCATCCGATGGGATTGGTCACAGGTGTCGTAATCGGTGTTCCGGCCAGCAGTTCGGTCAGCGCATTCTCCAGATCGTTAACGGTCGATTTCTCGGCTTCGCGTGGATTGTCCACGCCGCGGCCGGTATAGACCAGCTTGCGGTCCTTATCGAACACGTAAAAATGCGGCGTGCGCAGCGCCCCATAGGTCCGCGCCACATCCTGCGTTGCATCATGCAGATACAGCCACGGGAATTTGTACTTGTCCATCCGTTCGACCATGTGGTGGTACGAATCCTCCTCGTAGGTGTTGGGGCTGTTGGAATTGATCCCGACAAATTTGACACCTTTTGGGATAAACTTCTCTGCCGCAGCCCGTGTGACCTCGTCGGAGCCAATCACATAGGGGCAATGATTGCAGGTGAAGAAAATCACTAAAACTTCGGCGTCATCAAAATCCGACAGCGAATGCATTGCGCCGTCGGTGCCCGGAAGGGTGAAATCCGGTGCTTTTTGTCCAATTTCAAGTGTAAAAGCCATTTTTTCCCCTTTCAAAACTGAACCTTTTTCTCTCGTACAGTATTCGCAGTTGAAAACCCCGGTTACACGCGGCGATGTCATTTTAAAGCCGTCGTTTTGGGTTCTCCCGCGAACATTTACTACCCTGAAGGGCATAGATAGTACTATTGTAGAGTCGTTTTGTTCGATTTAAAGGAAAAAAGATAGTCAAACAAATGTTTTGACGTTATTATGGACAGCAAATAATCACGTCAGATCCCAATAACACAGGAGGCCGACATGAATTTGAAAGAGTACTTCGAAAATACCGACGGGCTGGGGGTTTTTTCCACAGCGGACGCCGACGGCAATGTTGATTCGGCGATTTACGCGGCACCGCACGTCATGAATGACGACAGCATTGCTTTTATTATGCGGCCGCGACTGAGCTATGACAATCTTCAGCAAAATCCCAGAGCCGCTTACCTGTATATCGAAAAAGGCCCCGGCTATCAGGGCCGTCGGCTTTACCTGGAAAAAACCAGAGAGGAAGATGACCCCGCGACGGTCAGTCAGTTCAGACGCTCCTCCCACGGTGATGCCGGCGACGAAGATCAGGCAAAGCTGGTTTATTTTAACGTTATCCGTGTCCGTCCGCTGGTCGGGAACAAGGAAGAACGCTGATCCGTTACGGTACAGCCGGCATCTTGCCGGCAGGTTTCGGGGTGCATATTGTAATAAAGCAGGATTTGGGTTAGAGTACGGCGTTAAGGAAAAGGCACAATGAAAATTCTGATTAGCGGTTCGCACGGTTTTATCGGTTCGGCGCTGCACGCTCATCTGCGGCAGCAGGGCCATTCACTGCTGCGCCTGATCCGGCTGACGCAGGTGGCCCGCTCGGACGAGGTCTTCTGGAACCCGGCTGAACAGTTCATCGAACACGGCAAGCTGGCCGGGGTGGACGCTGTGATTCACCTGGCCGGGGAAAACCTGTACGGCCGCTGGAACGACAAGAAAAAACAAGCCATCCGTGACAGCCGTGCCATTGGAACAACATTTCTGTCTAAAACACTGGCCGCGAAGGCGGATAAGCCAAAGGTGCTGATCTGCGCCTCGGCCATCGGCTATTACGGCGACCGGGGCGAACACGACTGCATCGAAAACACAAGCGGCGGCGAGGGCTTTTTAGCAGAGATTGCCAGGGTGTGGGAAGACGCGACAAAACCGGCTGCGGATGCGGGCATTCGTGTAGTCAACCTGCGTTTCGGCATTGTGCTCGGCAAAGACGGCGGCGCACTGGCGAAAATGCTCACGCCGTTTAAGATGGGCATGGGCGGCCCGCTCGGCGACGGCCAGCAGTGGATTAGTTGGATTTCAATGCTCGACGCGATACGTGTGATCGAATTCGCGATGAGCCGTGAAACGCTGAAAGGCCCGTTCAACGCGGTCTCGCCGCACCCGGTGCGGAACAAGGAATTCGCCCGTACCCTCGGCCGCGCCCTGCACCGGCCGGAAGTGGTGCCGATCCCCAGGCGGATGCTGCATTTCATGTTCGGCGAGATGGCCGACGAAACCCTACTGGCCAGCACCAAGGCCCTGCCCCACAAACTTCAACTCGAAGAATTCCAGTTCGAACACCCCGACCTGCACACGGCGCTGGAAAGTATCTTAGTATAACACCGGCATCCTGCCGGTGCAATAGCCCGAAGCGCGAGCGCAGGGACAAAAAGCCAGCAGGGCTTAAATAACAATAGCCCCGGGTAAGCGCCAGCGCAACTCGGGGTTATGGTCGTCAAAAATAATTTGCACCCCTGAAAGGGTTGAATGATAAAAAAAACTAACAAATCGTAATTATCCGAGCCCTATGAGGTTGATTCTTTTTATGTTGACGCTCACCACGGGTTTGGTTTCGGTGAATCGGGACTCTACCCACGGCTATTCTTATTTAAATTCCGATGGGATTATAAAGCTTTTCTACTATGAAGAATCAGGGTTCGAAGAGTAGGATAATTATCACATCGCACAACCGCCACTGGAACTACCGCTGTCCATTGCGCATCCGCCGCCGTCGAGCGAGCAACTGCCGCCGGCAGCTTGTTTCTGCATGGCTTTTTTATTGTACGGCAGCTTCATCAAAAGTTCGCCCATCATACAGCTATCGGTAATGCCCGCAAAAACAAGCCCGCAGCCGACAAATAACGGAAGTATCAAAAACCACTTGCTGACGAAGATCGCCAGCAGCGTCCCGATCGCCACCAGCGAACCGGCGATCGTTCGCACCTGTCGCTCCAATGAAACCGATGCTTTTTCACGAATGACCGGGTAGCTCTGCTTGAGCCAGCCACTAAGACTGTCTTTGGACACGCAAAAATTCTGTATTCCCGCCGCCAAAAGCATCCCCCCGGCGGCGGTTGCCCTGTTGCCATTGCGACAGAATACGATCCATTGTTTATCATCCGCCAACTGCCCCATTTGCGATGCCAACGAATCCAGCGGAATATTGACCGACGGCATGACCCGCACGCCCTGGTATTCGTCCGGCCGTCGAACATCAAGGATCTCCCATCCCCCCGCATCCAGCCGCTCTTTAACCTGCTGTGCAGTGACAAACTCGATTTCCTTCGCCGTCCCTTCACGGTTGACCTGAATAATATGATCCATGTTAAAGGGCTTAGCCAGTTTTTTGCTCTCGGCGTTGGCGACAAAGGCCTGCTTGTCCGTTTCGGTCATGAAAGGATTCTGGTTTTTTTCCTGTGCGATGGTGGATTGCTTATGGCTCTTGTAGTCATGGGCCGGATAGACGATCGTACTGTCCGGCAGTTCCTTAAAATGCGCCAGCGTATCAAACATGTCCGCGGGCGAGCCGTTCTGAAAATCCGTTCGCCCGACCGACCCGATCATCAGCACATCACCGGTAAACACACATCCACCGCCAACCAGCGCAATGCTGTCATCGGTATGTCCCGGCGCATCCCACACCTTTAACTCGGCCTGCCCGAAAAGAATGACATCCCCCTGCGAAGTCCGCTGAGGAGCCAGTGACGAGGCCGCCTTGGGCGACATGTACAAGGGACAATTGTACTCGGCTTTCAGGGTCGCCGCCGAAGAAATATGATCGGCATGCGTGTGGGTATCCACGATGCCCGCCAGGGTCACACTTTTTTTACGGATCAGGTCACGATAATAGGCCGCTTTTGTAATGTGCGGATCGATCAGCAGGGCCTGACCGTCAGATTCCAGGAAGTAAGAGAAACACGGCCCTGAGGCGATTTGTTTGACAGAAAAAGTATTTTCCATTGTGCACCTCTTGATACGATTTGAATTGACGCATCCCGCCGACCATCGGCAGATGCTGCTTATCTATGATGCCAAGGACTGCTAACTTTTTCAAGAAAATTATTTCTGATACCTAATCACCACCAGATACGTTTAAGACCCCTTTCCTTTTGAAGGAGGGGTGGTCGAAGGCCGGGGGGGTATTTACTTCTGATACTCAATCGGCACTAAGCACATGAAGCGCGCCGCCTTGGTATCGGAAAGATTTTTGAATTGGTGTTTTTTGTCCGGGGGGACGAGTATCACATCGCGCTGTTTTAAGGGCCGGTCGCCTTGTTCGGTGACTACGGCGATGTCGCCATCCAGCAGAACCGCTTCATGCTCAAATGGATGCGTATGGAACGGCGTATGTCCGCCGGGCGCCATCTCGAACACGCGCATCGCGAACGTCGGGGCGTTATCGGCCGGCCCGAACAGCACCCGCACCTTCACATCCTTGGCACCGTCCATGTCCACGTCCTGCAACGGGACCTCGTCGATGTTTTTGATGATCATAATAAACTCCTACGGAAAAATAAGTTCAATTTTTCAATCAGACCCCATCGGGGTCTTTATAATAATAGCCGCGGGTGCAGGTGAGCGGAGCGAACCGGAACCCGTGGTTTATTGTACAACAATACATCCGACCCTGTAGGGGTCGAATTATCAAAGGATTATAACGGTTTGCGTATGTTAATTCAACTCTTACAGGGTTGGAATTTGTTTTGTATCAATGACCACGGGTTTCGGCTCCCGTTGGTCGCCTCACCCGCGGCTATTATTATTCCAAGCCCTACGGGCTTTTGATGATTTAAACCTTTGGCAGTATGACCGTGACGGTCGTTCCGGTGTCCGGTTCGCTGATGATATTGAGCTTGCCGCCGTTGAGGGACAGCAGCCGCTGGGCGTGGGCCAGTCCCATGCCGCGTTTGCGTCCGGCGGGGTGCGATGAGAAGAACGGCTGGCATGCATTGGCCTGCGTCTCGGCATCCATCCCGCATCCGGCGTCACGAATCGCAACCGACACGGCGTGCTCATCGAGCGATTCGGCACAGTCAACCCAAACAGGACCACTGCCGCCTTTGTACGATTGCAGCGCATTGGTCAAAACAAACGACACGCTTTGTGTCACCTGATGCACATCGACATACGCCGCGTCTTGTTTGGCATCGCCGCCTATTTCGATCTCCATAGAACCAAGGCCGCATTGTTTGCATGTCACATCAATTGCCTTTGCGATGAGTTCTTCAACCGAGACCGAACGCTTCTGCGGTGCGGTCGGCCGGGCAAACGCCAGCAGGTCCGTGACAATCTGTGAAATCTCGCCCGTGCGGTCGCGAATCTGGGCGAGCATTTGTTTTTTGTCCTCATCCGTTTCACTGTCGGCCAGCAACTGCGCCCGGCCGGAGATGACGGCCAGCGGATTGTTCAATTCATGCGCGGCTCCGGCGGCCATTTCCGCCAGGCCCGCCAATGTCTGCTGCCGGGCCAGTTCCGCACGGGTCTGACGCAGCGAGCTCATCACCTGCACGAACCGTTCAGCCAGCCGCTCATGCTTGCCGGATGCCTGGGCCATCGCAATCGCCGACGCCGCCACTTTACAGCTTAACGGCATGTCATTTTTTGCTCCGTCGGGGGTCCGGTCCGTAAACGCCTCAAACACCAGTACCCCTACCACCTCATCGCCCATTCGCAGCGGCGCCATTTTTAACAGGCGCGGGTTGAAATCGGTTTCAATCTGCTCGATCAGCCACCTGGCCCCGTCGGCAGCGGGCAGCACGGATGCGTGCGTGCGAAACGCCTCCGGCACCGGCGGCATTCCGTCCGGCATGTGCAGGGTTCGGACATTCAGCCGGTTGCGGCGATCCATCACCGCCAGTTCCACATACGGCTCGGTCGAATCGGGCACGACATACACGCAGGTCAGGCCGGTTCGGCAGTGCTTCTGCCAGCAGCGGGCCAGTGCCTCGGCGATCTCCAATGCGGAGGTGGTTTCGTCCACCTGGTTGAGAAAATCGTCAATCAGTTCGGCCTGTCCGCTGAGGGCCAGATAATCACGGGACGCTGTCGTGAGCTTGCGATTGTCCTGGGCTAGGTCCGCGGCGGTTTTATGAATCATCGTGTAGTAGCCGGAAGCGTCATCAGCCGCTTGCAATCCCAGCAGATGGCCCCTGGCCTGAATCGTTTGTGTGACTTGATTTGCTATTTCCTCCAACTGGTCCGAATTAATGGACAAAAGAGCGGCCAATTCTTCAATGCTGTCCAACGGGTCATAGCTTCCGCTTTGTCCCAGGCCGGCGCGATGGGCCATTTGGTTGGCCAGCGCTACCACCCGCGAGATGTCAACGTCCGGCAGGTCGGCGCTCAATGTTTGCCCGTCACAGTGATGCAGCCAGATGGCGGACGTGATGGCTTCGGGCAGGCCCCATTTTTGTGCGAGTCGTTTGCCGAGGGCCGCATGGTCCAGCCCCAGGTGCTGCTGTTCGACCGCCGCGAGAGATGATTGACTGCTGCGGGCCTGGGCCACCATTTTCGCGAAGCTCTTGGGCATGACCTCATCGAGGGCACATTTGCCGATGTCATGCAGCAGTCCGGCCAGATACGCGGTTTGACGCCGGCCCGGCTCGAGTACACACTCGGCAATCTGCCCGGCACAGCAGGCCGTCGCCAGCGAATGCAGTGCCATCTGTTTTCGCGGCAGCCGCCGCTTGGCGTCGGCATCATCGCCGCTGTCATGAATCTGGAAAACTTTGACGGAAATGACCGCTTCCCGCAGCAGCGTCAGCGGCAGTTTGGCCACGGCTTCGGCAATGGCCGGTCCATTGGTAAACTGAACGCCTTCCTGATGGGCCAGCATGAGTACTTTCGCGGTCAGGGCCGGATCGGCCTGAATATGTTCGACCAGTAAATCGGAGTCGGCGGGGCTTTCATTGATTTTGCTTAAAAGATCGGCAACGACAGCCGGAAGTGTGGAAAGCGAAGTCAGTTGCCGGACAATCCGCTCGACCTGTCGGGCAACGATTTGTTGATTCTGGAGCTGGGGCATTCATGAGTCCTTTGCTGAGTGCTTCAAGTTAGTGTACGGCTGTGGCATATTCCTTATCTACCACTTGCAGAATGCGGTCCACCAGTTCGACGATATTGAATGGTTTCTTGATAAACTCCGTCGCACCGGCGTTCAGCAGTTCCTGAATCTCTTCCGGGTTGGCTACGCCGCTGACGATGATGATTTTGATGTCCTCGAAATCCGTATTGCTCTTGATGGTTTTACAAACGACATTGCCGTTGACGTCCGGCAGCATGTAGTCCAGGATAATCACATCCGGGCGGAACTGCTGGGTTTGCAGGCCGGCGTCATAGCCGCTGCTGGCGGTGCTCAGCTCAAAACGGCCGTCCCGGTTCAAGACATCGACCATGAGTTCGACGATTTCCGCGTCATCGTCAACGATCAAAACCTTGATTTTTCCGGTTTTTTGGCTGTTGAGGTTGTCCAGCGGAATGCCGTTTTCTTTCATGAACTTAATGAGGTTTTCCCGCGGAATCCGCCGAAACCGGGAGCCGGGAATGCGAAACCCATCCAATCGTCCCGCGTCAAAGCATCGAATGATGGTTTGCTGGCTGATATTGCAGATTTCCGCCGCCTCGCCCGTCGTAAAGAGATTTTTCATCTTATCCATTTTGTGCCTCTTGCATATAAGAGAGTTTAGAGTCCTTTCCATCTTACGCTACTTGCCTAAGTTAACTATCGGGCGGATCGTTTGTCAAGCATTAAAAAATCCAAATTTTCAATACTGAAAAACAGAAAAAAGCTTTCGTTGTCACAAAAACAGATGTAATATAATTAAAAATAAGACCTGTTTTGAAAGGAGTCAACGATGAAGGGTTACACTGTTTTTGTCCTGTTGTGTGTATGTGTCCTAAGCGGGGGTTGCTCTGTAACGATCGGGACCGGGCCTGGCCCCGACAGACCTCCCAGACGTTCCTATCCGGATGCGGATGTGACACTGTCTGAGATTGATGCGGTTTCGCAGCTTTCCTTCGATTCCGGCAAGCTTGCGGCCTATCAGGATATCGCCGCTCGCCCACACTTGTCGGCGGCGGCCCAGGTGTATCTGGTCCAGCGGGCTTTGGATGAGTTGTCATTTGAGAGTTCGCGGCTGTCGGTTGTCCAGACATTGATTAAAAACCCCGATTTTCTGGCCGAGGGAAAACAGGCCATTCTTGACAACCTTGACGCATTTTCGTTTGACAGCTCAAAGCAGTCCGTCCTGACTTCCCTGAATCGGCGTGGTTATGTTCCGTCCGGCAGACAGGCCCGCGACATGATCCAGACGGAAACAACCGTTGAAGTCGAGGCCGGTTACGGTCAGACTCTATAGAACATGGAGGGAAAGGGTACTAATTTTCGCTGAGGCAGATTTGCTGGTATTCGTTTTCGAAGAATTGGCGGTGAATTTTTTCCTGGGCTGAAAGCTGTTGAAACACGTCGAGAAGGATCGGGTCCTCCATCACGCCGGCGATGACCGAATACAGCATCTGGGCGGCCTTTTCCTTGTCCATCGCCAATTTTACGGCTTCTTTGTAATCCATGGACTCAGAGACCTTGATGGCCTGAACATAACAATCGACCTGGTCCGATGAGATCTGCGATTCCGGAACACCGCCGGATCCGGTAAGAAGCTGCGTCAGTTGCTGCTCGTGGCGTTGTTCCTCTTTGACAAGCTCGGTTAGAAAACGCGACACTGACGGACTGTGGACAGTCCGGCTGAGACGACGGTAAAATTCCTGGGAGGCCTGTTCCAGATGAATCGCAAAGGTCAGGACGTCCTGAATCGAATAGAAATCCGGCATCGGCTAATCCTTGTGGTGTGTAATGGCATCGTATTCCCGTTCAAGCTGCAAGACATGCCGCATTTCCTCCTCGGCCAGGTCCATGAGGACTTTGGCGAATTGTTCATCCTGGGTCGAACCGAGGATCTGTGCATACAGCCGAAACGCCGCCCGCTCTTTCTGGATCGCCAGCAGCAGTGCGTCAATAAAATCCATATTGCGGGCCACATTATCCAACTCCAGCCGTTCTTCCCACAGATAGATTGAACTGGGGGCCTGCTCTTCGGGCTTTACCGTATAGCCGAGCTTGTTTATTTCCAGTCGGAGCGCGTCGATGTGGGCTTGCTCATTGCGGACAAGCGTTTCAAACAGAGAGCGCGTCGCTGCATCGCTCATCTGCGAGGCAAGGTCTTTATAGAATTGGACCGAGGCCTGCTCTTTCGAAATCGCAAATTCCAAAATGTTATGTATTGATTCAAATTCCATGATTCAATCTCCCTCGATAATGGAAAACATTTTCCAGACGATGTTCATTATGGACACACGAAGCTCATAAGTCAATGGTGTTTGCGATATTGTGTTTCCCGTTTTCGGGAAATGATGAAGAATTTGGGTTTGAATTGGGTTTGTTTTCATAGACATTCGGCCATAGAATATAGTCATAACTATTTCTTTTAAAAGCACTTAATGTGTTTTTTCTGGTTTTGGAAATGGGTTCGTTTTTTCAAAAAAGATAGATGTAGGTTGCGTATATTTAAGACAGAGAACGCCCTTTGAAAATACAGAAAACACGAAAGGTGTTTTGAGTTCATTGGTTTAGTTCCTTCATTTTTCATTTAAGCTCCATTGTTAATTTTCAATTTTCCGTATTTTAGCATAAGTTTGAAAAATAGCAAACTATATATTTTGTTTTTTGATATTTTTTATTGACCGATAAAAGGCAGGGAGCAGGCACGGCGGTGCTCCTTTTTTCTGTCATTTCCGGAGTTTCCCGTCTGATTTTGAAGAAATTTTCACTTTTTTTAAGAAAATTCAAATTTTACCATCAAGTTTTCGCGTTCCCATTCGCTCTTATATATAGGTGCGTCGATACGCGGCTGTTTTTAACAACTTTTAACAAGACAAGAAAAGGAGAGAACTCGTGGAAACGAAACGAGCGGGTTGGGTAATCGATGTGTGTGGGCATTTCATTTCTAAAATCAAACATTCATTTGTAAAGGAGGTTCCAATGGTAACAGAGCGTATGTTTTGCCAATCTGTCATTACTTGTGTGATTTTAGCATCGTTTATATTTATGCCGCCTTATGCTTTTGCATACGAGATTACTATGACATTTGAAGAATTCCTTGGAAACGACAGGGCGGAGATCGGAACATTTTATCCGGGCGTTCATTTTGAAGCGCTTACTACCGGGCAGGATTGGATTGTCTCCGATGCTACTACCGGAAACTATAACGTCTCTTCATGGCCTACCGGTCAGCAATGGGACCGCGGTGAATACTGGTTATATGATTTGTCGACGCATGGACCGGCGATGAAGGTGACGGTGGCAAAATTTCCTTCGACCAAGGCGCGCTATCCGTAGAGGTCGGCTACAGTTTTTTTACAGAAGACTCATCGCTGTTAACGCTTACGGCGTATGACCCCAATGACACGGTGATCGATATGGATACCGGGGAAGCCAACCTGCGTTATATCAACAATAACGAATCCGGCCCCGGCACGCTTTACGTCGAAGCCCCAGCCGGAGAGGTGATCAAGTATGTAACGATCCATGACACCGGTAATTACTGGAGCGTTGACAATATCATTGTGGATACGGCGTTGGAATTCACCAAGGTCTCAGATGCAAACAGTTGTGTCAGCCCCGTCGATGAATTAACCTATACAATTCTTTATCATAACCGAACGGATGAAACATTTTACGATGCGTATGTTATTGACTATTTTCCGGATGGGGTGGATTTTCCTGCAGGAGCAGACAGCTATATGTTCGATGGCAATTCCATTCAAACCATTGAAGGGGATTCTTATTACGACCAAGCCACCCACAGTTACTTCTGGAATATCGGCGATATTACTCCGGGCGATGTCAATGCCATTGACTTGGAAGTGACTGTGAGTAACTCTGCCGAACCGGGATTGAAACTACATAACGTTGCGGATTTATGGGCGACAGTCATGGTGCCTGACCCCAATGACCCTAACAATCTCGTTTACGACACCCGGATGATTGCCCGTGCGACAGAAGATACGCCCGTTTGCTGTTGGGGTGACGATCCGAACCTGGTCTATGTGGACTGGACAGCCGAAGGGTACAACAACGGCACGGACTGGGACAATGCCTACACCGATCTGGCCGATGCACTCAGACGTGCGACCGATTCGAATTGTCCGGGGCCCTATACAATCTATGTGGCACAGGGGATATATGACCCGAACAACACGCCGGAGTTGACGTTTGCTCTGCCGGAGGGATGCTGGATTTACGGCGGCTTTCCTGCCGGAGGGTGTGATTTTGCATATCGCAATCCCAGGAAGTACGAAACTATTCTGACCGGTGATTTTGATAATGATGGATTTCCCGATGTGGATTCTGTTGTAACCATGGGCGACGAAACGCTGCTGGATGGATTTACAGTACGCGATGCTTCTGCTGAGGGCTATGGGATCTATGGCAATAGTGTTGATTTTGCCATTGAGAATTGCACCGTTGAAAACAATAATCAATATGGAATTTATGCCAAAAATGGAAATGTAACTGTCAAATGGTGCAAGATTCTCTTGAATGATAGCGACGGCATTTATCACGAAGGTTCAGAAAACACACTTTCGGTGGACAACTGCTGGCTGCTACGAAACGGCGAAGTTGGCATTAACTGCGATGAATCAACACCAACGGTTAAAAACAGCATCGTTTCCGAAAGTGATCTAAAGGAGGCAGGACTTGCGGGTATCCGTATTCTGAATCCGACAGGACAACCCAAACTGCATAACTTGACCATTTCCAATAACAAAGCCGAAGGGATTTACTTTGAGCACACGGACCCCAATTACTTCAACGAAGAAAACAGCGCCAACCGCATCGAGATCCAAAACTGCATTGTTTACTTCAATAATGATAACGGCCCTCAATTTTCGCCGCAGCTTGATCTGAATTTGGACA
>Ga0272442_10004773_pt1 | contig 18365 bp, 17 predicted proteins | sample SSMForm2O_FD_200262 | JGI IMG/M metagenome (GOLD analysis project Ga0272442, IMG submission 200262) | Marine sediment archaeal communities from Little Sippewissett salt marsh, Falmouth, MA, United States - SSM-Form-2O | ecosystem: Environmental > Aquatic > Marine > Wetlands > Sediment ... | reverse complement strand
GTTCGTCCACTTTCAGGAATTTCAGCCGTTTGGCCGGATTGTGCATTTGCAGCCGGTCACGTGGACCGATGACTGGCCTGTCATGGGGAACGATCAGGATGGTGACGGCACCGGCGAGCCGCTGGCTAGCTTCAGCAAACCGGAAACGGGCAGCGTATCACCCGTCACAGTACCGCAGGCATCCGATGAATTTAATGAGCCGGTATACAACCTGGCATGGCAGTGGCAGGCCAACTATCTGGATCACTGGTATTCATTGTCTGAAAAAAAGGGACATCTCAGATTGTATGCGCAGTACCACCAGACTCCGGCATCACTCTGGATGGCACCCATCTGAAAAAGCAGGAAAAAGCCGGACTGGTCGTCATGGGACTGGATTATGCCTCTCTGACGATTTCGCCGTCACCCGACGGATTTGCTTTATGCCTGGCGGTTTGCACGAACGCGGACAAGGGTTGCGCGGAGGAGACAATACGGACCTGCCTGCTCAACACGGGACATGTCTTTTTGAGAATCATGGTCACGCGAGACGGGAAATGCCGGTTTGCATACAGCACAGACGACAATAATTACACGAAAATGGGTGGTGCCTGGCACATTCGGGAGGGGAAATGGGTCGGCGCCAGGGTTGGATTGTTTGCACTCGCCGTACAGGAGACCGGTTTGAAAGGATACGCGGATTTTGACTGGTTTCGGATTAAATAATTGGGCAGTGTGTGGTATTGGTTTTGTTTTGTGGTTGGGTTGTGGATGTATTTGTGCAGGCATTCCGGGGTGTTCTTTCTGTAGTGGCCGGAAAAAGGCGCTGCGATTGAAAAGCGATACACCGGCCGGGGCATGATGTGCATTCCGGACCAGGCCTGATGCAGGCAGTGGACCATGCCGCACCGATAATGTGGACAGAAACGGCAGCATCATTTCATTCATATGAGAGGAAACTGATTGCATGATAGACCGTCCGAAGCGTCATGAAAAAAACAGTCAGCCGGAGATCCCGGATGACAGGATGATTCGCCGGACACCGGTCCGGACCGGCCGCTTCGATGACGGGAAACGCCGGCGGACCGCCGAGCTGGTGGTCAATATCGGACTTTTTTTTAATATTTTTCTTGCCGCTGTGAAAGTCATTACCGGCATTATCGGTCACAGCAGGGCGCTCCTTGCGGATGGCATCAATTCGGTGTCGGACGTCATCTATTTTATTGTGGTCAAGATTTTTGTGCGTCTTTCGGACAAACCGGCCGATCAAGAACATCCCTATGGTCACCATCAGCTGGAAAGTATCGCAGCCCTGGTTGTGGGTGCGTTTGTCATTACAACGGGTGCGGCCATATTCTGGGATGCGGTGAACACGGTTTTTGATCTGTTTACAGGGGCAATTCAGCCGAAGCCGATCCGTTTTTTTTCATTGAGTGTTGCACTGGGGACCATTATTGTCAAAGTATTCCTCATGCTGCATGCGGGAAGCATGGGAAAAAAGACAGGCAATCTGGCCATCAAGGCACTGGCCAAAGATCACCGCAACGATATTTTTTCTTCAGCCGGTGCGGCCGCTGGCATCCTGTTCAGTCTGCTGGGGGCATCCTGGGTTGATCCGGTTGCAGGCGCCGTTGTATCTGTTATCGTGGCCAAAACAGGATTTGATATCCTCCGGGAAGCTTCTTCCGATCTCATGGACAATGTCCCCGGTGATGAAATTGCAGCGAGAATTCATGAAATTCTGAATCACATATCCGGCGTGATAACTGTTGAAGATATTCGGGCACACCGGTTCGGGCCCTACATGGTCGTGAATCTGACAATCGGCGTTGACGGCAGGCAGACTGTGGCAGCCGGGGATCAGATTGCCGACAGTGTCGAAGATGCGCTCACAGGCGGGATTGAAATGCTTCACAAGGTCTATGTGCACTATCATCCCGCCAAAGGCAGGTAGCCCCGGACGTCCGGACTATCCATTGCGGTCGATCCGGATGATACGGCCTGTCCCGAATATCATGCATGAAAGGAGACCCATGACTGATCCAATCGTTCTGGACGGCAAAGCATATGCGGCGGAAATCAACGAGGATCTGAAAAAACGGGTCAGCAGGATTATGAACAAAACCGGTCAGATGCCGGTTCTTGCAACAATACTCGTTGGGGATGATCCGGCGTCAGTCACCTATGTGAAGATGAAAGGCAATGCATGCAGAAGAGCGGGCCTTGAATCGAAAAAGGTGGTTTTACCTGAATCGTCAACCACTGAGGAAGTCATCAATCAGATCACTTTGCTGAACGGAGACGGGAACATACATGGCATTCTCCTGCAGCATCCGGTTCCAGGGCATATTGATGAGCGCCGCTGTTTTAACGCAATCGTCCCTGAAAAGGATGTGGACGGCGTGACTTACCAGTCATTTGCGCGTACCGCCATGGAGGACATGCTGTTCGGATGCGCCACACCGCTTGGCATTCTTCGGCTGCTGGACAAATACGGAATCGATCCGGAAGGGAAGGATGCGGTTGTCGTGGGCCGCAGCCCGATTCTGGGCAAACCCATGGCGATGATGCTGCTGAACAGAAACGCCACAGTGACGATATGCCATTCCAAAACACGGAGCCTGGATCAGAAGCTTTTATCGGCAGATATCGTTGTCGCGGCCGTGGGTATACCCAGGTTCATCCGGCCGGAGTGGGTCAGGGAAGGCGTTGTGATGGTTGACGCCGGATATAATCCGGGGAATGTAGGAGATTCCGATATCGATGGAATCAGGGAAAAGGCATATGCGTATACACCGGTACCGGGCGGCGTGGGGCCGATGACGATCATCACCTTGATCGAACAGGCCGTTTCATCAGCCGAGGTGAAATACGGCATCAAATGACGGTGTCCCGGGGTTCAATCCGGCGGGCCGGCATGAATATACCGCCGATTCGGTACAGATCAAGGAAGAAGGTGTGATCATGAAAGAAAAAATTACCAGCCGGCCATTCTCCGGTTTATTATCGCAACGCAGAAAACGGGACACTGGAAGAGGTGGAAAGCAACGGTATGATGATTTGCAGTTTTCCACAGGAAAATTATCCCGTGGCTGAACTGGACATCCATCCGGGAGACTGTTTTATCATCGTGGCGAAATTTTCATTTTAGAGCCGCAATCATGATACAATTCATTTTCCGCGGAAGAATTCTTGAGGAACCATTTCAACTGTGTCTCGGTGAAATAGAAGTGATTTTAAAAGCACCCTTTGGGTGGTTCTCGACCGGGGGACAGGTCGGGACGGACGTGCCTTCTTTCTGCCTTCCCGCTTCCCGGGAATTTCAAAAGACGCCGTATTCGCCGGCGGATGGATGCTCGGAGTTTAAACGTTGTTCGTCTGCGCAAGTCGCGACAGGCGAGGGGGAAGATGACGGATTGTTCTGCATCGGAAATGAGGGAGCGGCGCTGGCAGTGCCTCTATATTACCCGGACAGATGACGGTACGATCCGGGGCGGAATACAAACAAACCATCAAGGAGAGTGTGTGATGAATCAGACACAAAAAAAAGCGGTGAAAACAAAGAAAAAAATCAGTCCGGAGCAGATGCAGGAAGAAATCCGCAAACGGGCACACGAAATTTCTCTCGAAAGGCATACGCGGGGCGGGGATTCCATGTCCGACTGGCTGGAAGCAGAACAGGAGATCAAGAAAAAATACAAAGTGACATAGGACGGACATGGAATGAACAGGGAGGGGGGAATTTGTCTGAATAAAGGAGAGCAGCCTCGTAAAAAACAGATTTCAGGGTTGAATGAGGACGGCAGTTCGACGATATGCGCCGTGAACAAGGAAAATGGCGCAGCAAGAATGCAATGGAATCCAGGAACCCGGCAATATGGCACGGGAAGAATGAAAAACCGGAATCAAACAAAGCCGGCCCCCTCCTGCGATCCCGTCAGGAACACTCAGCCACAAAGTGAGGATTGATGGATCATGAAATTCCGCAGGAAAAAAATAAAAAACAAGAAGGTGGGGCTGGCCCTGGGTGGGGGCGCGGTTCTTGGAGCCGCCCATATCGGTGTTTTAAGGGCCATCGATGAACTGAATGTACCCGTTCACTGTATTTCGGGGACCAGCATCGGCGCTTTTATTTCGGCGTTTTATGCTTTTGGTAAAACCTGGGAGGAAATCGAGGAACTGACCAGAGACCTGAACTGGCTGAATTTAACCGGCCTGTCCGTTTCCAGACTGGGATTGCTGTCGAATAAAAAGCTGGGTGACGTGATTAAAAAACATATCGGTGATGTGGATATCGAGCAGGCCAGTATTCCAGTCGCCATGGTAGCGACGGACATTACCACCGGAGAGAAGGTCGTTTTCACACGCGGCGATGTGGAAAAAGCCGTCATGGCCAGCACGTGCATACCGGGGATCTTTATTCCCGTGGAAATCGATGACAGACTCCTGATTGATGGCGGCATTGTTGAAAATGTGCCTGTATCACCGTTGCGAAAAATGGGCGCCGATTTTATCATCAGTGTTGATCTGATTGCGGAGCATCCATACAAAAAACCGGAGAATATCGTTGAAGTACTCATCAGATCATTTGATTTTACATTGAAATCGGCCACAAAATTACAGACTGAAAAAGTGGATGTTGTTATCAAACCGGACTTGTCCCGGTTCAATATGGTGGACATGGGGCAGGCGGATGAATTGATAAAAATCGGGTACTCTGAGGCCAGAAAAGCGCTTAAAAAAGTCATCTAAAAAAAGCAGTCAATCAGTCATCACCGGGATGATTCGTTTCGATGTTCCCATTCATGTATTTCCTGCATGATTCATCCGATATGAATGCCGGGCTCACCCGAAAGAAGACAAAGAGACGGCGGTGACTGTATTTGATCAGAAAGAATGGAGATGCCGGAAATCATATGAGGAGTAAAAACCGGCAGAATTCTCCCTGTTCAGTCATTGAAACGGCAATACAAAACCATAATGCGCAGAGGTTTTCGACAGTTCGGATCTAAAAGGAAGCGAGGAGACATATTGTGCCGGATTTGACCATTCAGAAAATAGAGCAGAGCATCCGGGACCGGAAGGCCCTGCACATGCAGTTTGTGAAACATGTTAAAACCTACAAGCCCTTTCTTGCGCTGCAGGAGAAAGCATTCAGTGACGGGGCGCTGGCCAAAAAAATGAAGGAACTCATGGCCCTGTCGATTTCCATTGTGACCAAATGCGAACCCTGCATGGAATGGCATCTGAACCAGGCGATGCAGGCGGGTGCAACGGATGAAGAAATCTTCGAAACCATCGATGTGGCCATTGAAATGGGCGGCGGACCGGCCGGAGCGTATGCACGCTTTGTACTTAAGGCGCTATCCTATTTCAGAGACAGGTGAAACCGGACCTGACTGTCCGGCTGCTGTGATACAACCGCAGCGATTTTTTGCCACATACACATACGACAACAGGAGACAGATTGATGAAACGAGAGCAAAGTCCAATTCCTCACGGATACGGCAGGCGGATTCGCGGACTGTGGATTCTGCATGTTCTGTTCACATTCGGTTTCAATCTGTATGGCGGGAACGTTATCACTGTGGGGATCTTTGTCGATCCGGAGCTGGGTGACCGGGACCAGCTTTTCCGTACGCCGCTGGTGGCTGACATTGTCGGCCGGTATGAACAAAAGGGATATGAGGTCGCAAAGAGATCGGGAACCGTTGAAACCATTCTTCACATGCTGATATGCGGGGATATGAAGGAAATGATATTCATCGGCCGGAATCCCCTGGATTCTCTGCCCGAAACGTCCATCAGGCGGCCCACCCTGGCCGGGTTGACCCGGCAGGCGTGGGAGGAAGCCATCAGCAAGGCATTTGAGGCGGAATTAACTGCGAATGAAATGCCGCCGGATCAGGCCCGGGAAATAGCAGCAGTCAAATCCCGAAACCTCGGGATCGATGCGGTCTATAATTACAGCTCCAACTCTCTGGCCAATACCACCATTGCCGATTTGTTTGTCAGACCTGAAGGAAAATACTATGGATCCCTGATGAAATATTCGGAAGAAGATATGCAATTGTTATTGCAGACACCCGGCGCCGGTTTGACCGAGTACATCCGTACCGGAGAGAACAGGGAAACCGTTGAAGGCGAACGCACTCCGGACCGGCCGGCAGTTGACCGGGACAATCCGGACGACAACGCGCCGGAGCCGCCGATTCAGATGTCCGAAGAGCCTCATGAGATTGTATTTCTTTTCAATATGGATGAACTCGGGAGGGGTCCTTCATGGGGCAGCGAGCTGCCTCGGGAGGAGGGGCAAAGGCCACTCCTCGACCTGATTCGAATGCCCGGGGAGGCTGCGATTCCGTGCTATATGGACCGGGATGTGATGTGGCAGTGGACCGGATCGTGGGAACGGCTGCTTCGGATTACGGAGGGAGTCATTCTTGAATATCACCGGTCCGATTTGAGCCGCCCTGTTGCCAAATATGAAAGGGATACGGACAAATACGGGCATTTCAGTGAGGAGCGCCAGCGTGATAACCGGCTTCTCTGGACCGGGAAACGGACTGATCTGAAGACCAGTGAGGCAACAGACTGGCGCATGATATGGCATTGAACATTGAATGATGGAGAAAAACCATGATACATCTGAAAATACGGTCAGGCCGAATTCTATATGCCTGTGTCCTGCTGCTGCCGGCCGGTTTTCTGTACGGGGGCGGAAAAGCCTGGATCTTTAAAGCGGATAATCTGCCTCCTGTTGTCGGATCCTTGCAGACCTGGCCCCGGGCGGCAGTTGCGTTGTGCAATTACAAGTATGCCGGGTATACGGTCTATTATGAAACAGCCACACAGGAGAATATTCTGAAGGCCCTTCTCGATCCTGAGACCAGAGCGATTACCATTTTCTCTCACGGCTCGGCGCTGGAACCCGGAACGGCGGAAATTGTTCCCACTGCCGGGGGAAATATCACGGCATCGGAATGGAAAGCGATAATGCGCGCCGCCTTAAAGAAACGGTATGAAGAACAGGGTTTGTCATCGGAGGAGGTCCGGGACAGGGTGGCAATGGAATCGGAAAATTTCGGTCTCGAATCTTTCGCCAATTACAGTTGCAGGTCGTCGGTCAACCTGGATATCGGCAATCTGTTTGTCAAGCCGGGCGGCGTCTACTGGGGCACGACGAAATCCTATTCCGCAAGTCCTCTCGGAGTATACTGCGGAGATGCGGAAACCGCTTTGACCAAATACATCATCGGGATGCAGCCGGGATGGGGCAATGGTCCGCCAGCCGAATATGGTCTGAATCCGTCATACACTTTTGTCTGGCCCCCCTACGGCGGTGATGTGAAGGTTTATCAGGACGGGGATAAATACTGGATGTTTACCAATTGCTGGGTCAAGTATCTGGAAAAGGACGGAAACGGATTTATCGAGTATGAGCCGGGTAATCCCCCAAAAGCGGTTCTCAGGTACAAACATGATGACGACATACATGAAACCGATATCACAGACAGAAACGGCAATATCATCCGGACAGAATTCATGCGATGGGGAACGAATTATAAGATGAATGGCGAAGAACTCGGCCGCTATTATATGAAATGGAGCACAGTGAGGATACCGGGATTCGGACAGTGATAAAGATATGATGCGGTACGTTTTTTCTTGAAGATCAGTCCGGAAACGGCGGGTATCGGCCGGTCAACCGGCGATAAATCTGTATATACGACAAAATCCCGAGTTCCCTGACGAGAAAGGGAAGACGCCGTGATTTTCTGATTTTAACTGCGCCATCCGTCTTTTTAAATATACCCACAATGACGGGCATCCGGAAAATCTGATAGGGCAGGTAGGTGACGCGAATATGAAGCGTCTGAAATCCGCGGCTCTCAAAAAGGACACGGAGACTCGGCATGCTGAAATAATTCACGTGTTCGTTGAGAAAGGGCTGCCGCAGTTTCAGATACCGGATGGCATATTGTGAAGGCACTTCACAGTAAAAATAATCAGACAACGGGATATGCTGATCCATAAAATCTCCCACGTCCACAATATGTTCCAGTGTGTGCGTGGAGATCAGCAAATCAAAGGGGGCATGCCGCTTTAATTCGTCGTAATTTTTTGTTTTTATGACGCCCGCAATTTTTTGCGGTCCATCCGCCACATCCAGAACATAGCAGGTTGTTTTATCTTCCTGAAATTTTCCCAGATTGATACCCTCTCCACCACCGATATCCGCGATTTTTTTCAGGGATTCAGGCACATGTGCTTTGACTTGCGAGTGGATAAACACCGGTCTGTACCGCAGACTTTCCCGGTTCAGAGGGTGATCCCTGTAGTCATCATAAGTGGCGGAGGGATATGTACGGGCGGTGATTTGCCGGGCCCTTGCAATGGTTTCATGGTAACCGGTGTAATTGTACATGCGTGATATTTCATCCCCGGAAAAGGTTGGATTCGTAAAAATATGGGTGCATTTTTTACACATCAGGAGCCGCAATTCCAGTTCCGTTTTCCGGACGACATGTTCCAGGATCCAGTTTTCCCGCGTGCTTTCGGCGGATGAGAAAAGCGGGTCGTATTTCCGGATACTGCTCCGCATTTCGGAAAAATCCCGGCTGCGGCATACCGGGCAATGACGCATGTTCAACATAGATCGAGTATTCCGGTACAAAAATGATAATGGTTGTTATGGATGATGAAAATAGTCGTATCAAATGTATTGATGATATCAGTAAAAATCAAACGAAAAACCAAAAAAAAGTCATTCGGTTCCGGTATATGCACAAGAGATCCTCCATTGCAGCAGACGCCTCCTGTCCGGCGGCAGTTTTCGGTCACATCACGGAAAATCCTTGCTTTTATCCCCATTCCCCCCTATATTTTTTGCTGATTCAGGAAATCACTGATTATCATATCAAACGGGATGTCATAGGTGAAAATTTTTTTGAAGCAGTATGTTCCCCTCCTCATTTTCATATTTATCAGCTGCATGGGACCGCCGCCGCCTGTGACCCGGCTGCCTGAAACCACGTACAAATACCGGAAAATGCCGAAAGTCAGGGACAGGTCGCCTGTCATCCGTGTTGGAATCATGTACCGGGCCCGGCAGGTTGTTTTTTCAGCGGAAAAACAGGCGCGACTGGTCCGGGCAGACGGGCGGGTGATGGCCAGACTGCAGCACGGGGACCACTGGCGTGTCTGTCTGGAGGCCGGTACGGGAAACGGGCATATATACAGGCTCGTGGCAGGCTCCTTTCAGGAATCGGCCAGGGCCAAAGCCCACGTGCATGCACTGAAGCGTCAGGGATATGATGCTTTCGTTAAATCCATCGGTCGTGAGTTGAAGGGGCCGTACAAAACCATCAATGACAACCGGATGTACCGGGTTTACATTGATGAAGTATTCTGGTCCCGTGGAGATGCCGAGGAAGGTCAAAAGAAAATCGGCGGCCGTTTTGATACATTTATTGTGGAAGATCACCTGCTGGGTACCAGAAAATCAATGACATTGGAAAGGGTGGGAACGGATTATCAAATCCATTCAAATCAGCCCGTTTATATTGAAGGCAGCAGTGTATGGATTCATGATGTGGGCGTGGGGAACGGGTATCACTGGGAAAGCAGGGAAACCCGCCAGTATCCAGAAACCATGGTTTTCGACTGGGACAGCCAGAACATGCTGGCCGTGATCAACGAACTGCCTGTTGAAACGTATCTGACGGGTGTGCTGCCCTCTGAAATGCCTCACGGGTTTCCAATGGAGGCCCTGAAGGCCCAGGCGGTTGCCGCACGGAGCGAGGCCCTGTCCAAAATCGGCCGTGTGCATCTGGGGGAGCCATTTGACCTCTGTGCCGATGTGGACTGTCAGGTGTACAGCGGATTGTCCAAAATACACGGCAGAACCGATGCAGCGGTCAGAAAGACCAGGGGCCTGGTCCTTGTTCACGGAGATAAAATTTGTGATGCGGTTTATTCCGCCGTTTGCGGCGGCCATACGGAGAGTGCCGGTGCGCTGTGGGGGGGAGATGACAGCGGATATCTCACCGGCCGGTTTGATGGCACGGCAGGATACTCCCGGTATCATTCCCTGTCCCGGGAGAGCCGGGTGCGTGAATGGGTTCGCAGCAGGCCGGACATGCACTGCAATCTCAGCGGGGCGCGTCTGCCCGAAGCGATGAACTATTTGCAGAAATATTTCAGATGGGAAGTACGATATACTCAGGATGAGCTGAAATCTGTTCTCGAGCGCAAGGCGGGCGTTTCCGTGGGAGACATTCTTCACCTTGTCCCGCTTCGCAGGGGTGTGTCGGGCCGTATTACCGCTTTGAAAGTGGTTGGCACACGGGGTGAAAAGACGATCGAAAAGGAACTCACAATACGGAAAGCCCTTTCAGACAACACACTCTGGAGCTCTTGCTTTGATGTCGAGAGGAGCGGACCCGCAGAGGTTCCCGCCACGTTTGTCCTGAAAGGCGCGGGATTCGGACACGGGGTTGGCATGTGCCAGGCCGGCGCCGCGATGATGGCCTTTCAGCGGAAAAAATTCAATCAAATACTCATGTTTTATTATCAGGGGGCAAGACTGCGGAGGCTGTATTGAATCGCATTACCGGAAAGAATCAGAGACAACCGGAAAAAAAAGTGACAGCGCCCTCACAGCAAATGTTTCATGCCGGGTATGTTGCGATTATGGGAGCACCCAATGTCGGGAAGTCCACATTGATGAACAGTATGCTCGACCAGAAACTGGCCATTACGTCTTCCCGGGCGCAGACAACGCGGCATCGTATTCTGGGCATCCTGAACGGCAGCGATCATCAGGTGATTTTTCTGGACACACCCGGCATTATTGAACCGAAATATGTGCTTCAGGAAGTCATGATGAAAACGGCGCAGCGAACCATGCGTGGGGCGGATCTGATTCTTCTTATCATTGATGCGGTCCATTCCCGGACCATTCCCTGCGATTTCATGGAACAACTGAAGGCCCTGTCTGTGCCGGTGTTTTTATGCGTGAACAAGGTGGATCTGGCAGATAAAAACAATCTGCTTCCTGTGATGGAAAGCCATGACCGGATGCATCTGTTTCAGGAGATTGTCCCTGTATCGGCCCTGAAGCATGTGGGGCTTGATGTGTTGAAGGAATTGATTATAAAAGCCCTGCCGGCGGGCGAGCCGTTTTATCCACAGGACATGATCAGCGATGAACCGGAGCGGTTTTTCGTGGCTGAATTAATCCGGGAACAGATTTATACCAATTACGGCGAGGAAATTCCGTATTCGTCGGCAGTGTTGATCGAGGAATTCATCGAGAGACCCGGCCGGAAAGATTTTGTACACGCAGTCATTCACGTCGAACGTGACTCCCAGAAAGGTATTTTAATCGGAAAAGGGGGGCGTTCTCTGAAGAAGACCGGACGTCTGGCACGTGAAAATATCGAACTTTTTCTTGGCCGCCCTGTGTTTTTACAGCTGGATGTCCGCGTCCGTAAAAAGTGGCGAAGGGATGAAAGCCAGGTCCGGCGCCTGGGGTATGGATGAAGGTCATTCTGATTTTTGTTGACGGTCTGGGTGTGGGAGAGAATGATGCAGGGCGGAATCCGTGTGCCGCCGAAGGGATCCGGCTGCTGGGCCGGTTCAGGAACGGCACCCGCAATTCAGATGTTCCCGGAAACGGTATACTGGTCCCCACGGATGCTTCGCTTGATATCAACGGTCTGCCCCAGAGTGCAACAGGTCAGGTTACCATTCTGACAGGTGTGAATGCAGGCAAGGTCACGGGACGCCATGTTCAGGGATTCCCGAACGATGCATTGCGGCAGATTTTAAAAAGTCATTCCATATTCAGAAAAATGCGGGAGGCGGGATTTGCTCCCGCTTTTATCAATGCATACCGGCCGCCCTTTTTCACCATCCCCGAATCACTCAGGTGGCGTCTCTCCGCCACCACCGTGGCGGTGCTGGCAGCCGGGCTGCCTTTTTTCAATCTTGAGGATCTGAAAAACGGGCTGTGCATTTATCATGATATGACCAATGAAGGTCTGCGTGCCGGTGGATTCGGGGTGCCGGTAATCAGCGTTGAAAAGGCTGCAGAAATTCTGGCCGGGGCCGCCGAGAGATATGATTTTGTGCTGTATGAATATTTCAAGACGGACCAGGCGGGGCACAGCCAGGACATGGGAAAAGCGCAGGCGGAAATCAGGAAACTGGAACGGTTTGTGGCATGCGTTCTGAATATGGTCGGTTTGGATGAGGTGATGGTGATGGTGACCAGTGATCACGGCAATATCGAGGACCTGAGCATCAAAACGCACACCATGAATCCGGCCATGACCGTGATATGGGGGCGTGGGCATGCCAGGACAGCGGGCAGGATCCGGCGTCTGGAAGATATTGCACCGGCACTGCTGCAGATTATGAAGGAGGAAATCAGCTGAAATGCAGCCCATGAGTCCCCTGCACCGGTCTTTGCGCAAAAAAATGGAAAAGGCCATTCTGGATTATCACATGATTCAGGATGGCGATCGTATTTTAATCGGCGTTTCCGGTGGTGCGGACAGCATGGCCCTGCTGACACTTTTTCAGGGCCGGTTTCTCAGGGTAACCAATAATTTCAGAATGATGGTGGCTGTGATCAATCTGGGATTTGAGAGCTGGACACCGGAAAATGAGCAAATATTGAAAAAATATCTGGACAGCACGGGCATTCCCTACAAAATTGTCCATACCAGCATATCGGAGCACGCACTGGATGAAAAGGCCAGAAAAAATCCGTGCTTCATCTGTTCCATGTACAGGCGCCGCAAAATATATGAACTGGCACACACTTTCGGATGCAGTAAAATCGCATATGGTCATCACAGGGATGATATTATCGAAACCCTGCTGATCAATATTCTGTACGGCCGTCAGGTAAATACCATGAGGCCCATGCAGGAAATCTTTCAGGGCAAAATGCATATTATCCGTCCGCTGGCTTATGTCGATGAAAACCTGATCAAATCCTTCGTATCGGAGCAGCATTTGCCGGTGATCAGCAAGTTGTGCCCCGTGGAAGATGATACACGCCGCCGGAAAGTCAAGACCCTGATCCGGCAGTTCCAGATGGATGAAAAAAATGCCAATATCCGGAAAAATATTTTCAAATCACTGTACCATGTGCATCTGGATTTCCCGCCCCCGTAACGAATTCTTTGCTTATGTGAATTTATTGAAATTTTTCTTGCATTTGGTATTTTTTATCCACAAACTAATTGGTGGAATGTGATGGAGACTGGATAATGGTGGTTGCTGTAGAAGTCGAACGGGTGACACTGGATACATCGAGCAACCGGTTTGTGGTGATTCTGAAGGATTCAACCTACAAGCGATGGCTGCCCATTGTCGTGGGACCGGCCGAGGCCCAGGCCATTGCGCTGCAGCTTGAGAAAATCGCCCCGCCGCGGCCGATGACGCACGATTTGATGAAGGAACTGCTGGAATCCATTGCAGTGGGGGTCGCACGGGTTGTGGTGACGGATCTGAAAGAAAACACCTATTATGCCATTATCGATGTTCGTCAAAACGGCTCACAACATCAGGTGGATGCGCGGCCCAGTGACGCCATCGCACTGGCGTTGCGTATGAAGGCACCCATTTTTGTCGAGGAGGATGTTATGAAGAAAGCCTCCATCAGTGATGATCTGGAAGATCTGGATCTGGAGGAAAATCAGGAGGAAGAGCTGCTCAATCTGAATCAGGAACTGCAAAAAGCGGTCAGAGAAGAGCGGTATGAGGACGCGGCAAGGATCAGGGATCACATCAACGAAATCAAAGAAAAAATCGATAATTCGACAAAAACAAATTCATGATGCCGGGATCACCGGGGGATCCGGGCCGGTAATCACGGAGCACGATATTGCCGGATGCACTGCTATGGGTAACAGTGTTCGTGTTCCGGTTCCGGCATATAAAAAATGAAAAGCCTGCTTGAAGCAGGCTTTGTTGTTTCGTGAAGATGTCAGCGCTTTCTTTTATGCGGCTGACTTTTTTTTATCGTCTTCAAACTGGACGGAGACAATTTTGGAAACGCCTTCCTCTTCCATGGTCACGCCGTAGAGGGTCTGCGCGGACTTCATGGTCATTTTATTATGCGTGACCATGATAAACTGGGTGTTTTTGGCATATTCGGAAAGGACATGGGTGAACCGGCGCACGTTGCTTTCATCCAGCGGTGCATCAATTTCATCCAGAATACAGAACGGGCTGGGTTTCACAAGATAAAGGGCAAAAAGCAGTGAAATGGCTGTCAGAGCCCGTTCACCGCCTGAGAGCAGGCTGAGATCGCGGAGCTGTTTGCCTGCCGGTCTGGCCATGATTTCCACGGCTGCTTCCAGGGGATCCTCGTTTTCCGGCAGGCGCAAATCGGCTTCGCCGCCGACGAAAAACTGGCTGAAAGTCATCTGGAAATTCTTCCGGACCTGGTTAAAGACCTCCCGGAACCGTTCCCTCGCCGTGTGATTGATTTTCTGAATGGTCTCGTTCAGTGTGTCCTCGGCAGTCAGGAGGTCCTCGCGCTGCTGGGTCAGGAAATCAAGGCGCTCTTTTTCCTGGTTGTAATCTTCCAGAGCCACGAGATTAACAGCACCGAGATTCCGGATGCGGCGCTGCAGGTCCTCCATGGCCGCTTCGGTCTCATCCAGATCAACGTTTTCTTCCGGCTTTACCGAAGACAGATCCGTATCGTATGTTTCACGGATACGGTTCCTGAGTGAATCGGCCTGATGTGTCAGGTCGGATATCTGGATTTCCAGGTGATGCAGCTGTTCAGAAACATCTTCCCTGTCTTTGCGAACCTGCCGGACTTCCTTTTCTTTTTCTTCCAGGTCGGAACGCATGCTCTGATATCCCTGTTCGTGCGTGGAAAGATCTTTTTCCTGGTTTTCCTTTTTGATAAAAGCGTCCTGCAGGGCTTCGTTGTTTTCTTCAATGGCGTTGGTCAGGCGCGAAATTTCTGTTTTTGCATCGGCGATTTCCTGTTTTCGCTGCGTGATTGTGTTTTCAATTTCCCGGATGAGGCTTTGAGAACGGTTGATGTCAAATTCGAGATTTTTCGCTTCGCCGTTGAGCCGTACAATGGTCAGGTTAAGCTGGTGGACACCCTCCTCCATTGTTTTTTCCTCTTCCTCCAGACGATCGATATCCGATTGAAGCTGATTTGAAACGGCTTCGAGGGATTCACGTTCTTCCACCAGGCGTTCCATGCGAGGCTGCAGGTCCTCCAGACGGGAGCGGCCCAGTTCGATGTCCTGCAGCAGTTTCTGACGCTCCTGGCCGTTCCGGGCCAGACCTTCATCGGCCCTCTCCTGTTCGAATTTGCATTTATCCAGATGCTTTTCTGACTGCACAACGGACTCCGACACCGAACCGGCCTTCTCTTCCATTTGTTTGATTTCGGAGATCAGGCGGGTCCGATCGGTTTCCAGGCCTGCCAGTTCGGATTCGAGGTCGGCTTTTTCCCGAATCAGTTTTTGTGTCTGTTCTTTCAGCTCTTCAACCCGCTGTTTCCTGCCGACCATCCCTTCTTCCTGATTTCCGCCGAATCCGGTCTGCACCTTGCCCCAGGCTGTGAGCATGCGGCCGTCCATGGTCACGATACGTACAGTGCTGTCCTTGAAACCGGCCATCATTTCTTTTGCGTCATCCATGTCCCTTACCACAACGACGTCGCCGAGCAGGTGATGAACAACCGGCATGATTTCCCGGGAACAACGGACCAGCTCCGACGCCCAGCCGGTTACCTTCACACCTTCGGGGAGGGCCGGTTTTTTTCCGGTTGTTTCCGGTTTTTCAAGGCGGTCCAGTGAAATCAGCGTTGCCTTGCCGCCACCCTTGCGATCAAGGATTTTCAGGGAATTCAGGGCGCTCTCCAGATCATGGAACAGCAGATACTGGGCGGCATCACCCAGGGCGGTTTCGAGTGCAATGCGGTGTTCCGGTGCCACCTCGACAAGATCGGCCAGCAGGCCCATGAGACCGGGTGCTTTCTCGTCCAGTATTTTTCTGCCGCCGTCGGTCAGGCCTTCGCGGCTTTCGATCACGTTTTGCAAAAAATGCAGCCGCCCCTGAAGGAGATCGATATCACTCTGGCACCTGTAATTCTGTTCACGCGCCTTTTCAATACGGTTCCCCAGACCATCGAGAGACCGGCGCTGTTTTTCAATGTCATTTAAAATGCTGTTCTGCTGTTCATACAGTCCTTTCAATCTGGCTTCTGCGTCTTTTTTGCCTGTTTTGGCTGCATCCAGGGCGGATTTGAATCCGCTGTCCTCTTCATCCAGGCGCTCCATGCGGCCCTGGCTGTTGTCGATTCTTGCCCGGCTTTGCGTCTCTTCGTTCTTCAGTTTGCTGATCTGTTCCATGCAGTCGATGATGGATTTTTTCCGCTGATTCTGCTCCAGCCGCTTGAGATTCAGTCCGTGCTGGAATACTTCAAGCTCTTTCTTTTTGTTACTGAAGATGCGTCCTGTACTGGTGATTCTGACCTGAAGGGCCTCCCGGTTTCTGTTGGCAACAGTGAGATGATCGTTCTGATCACTCAGCCGTTTTTCCAGCACAGCAATTTCCTGTGTATATCGTGAGATCAGTTCTTCCTGGGAGCTGATCCTTTCGCGCGCAACCCGGATATCACTTTCCCGCCCGCGTATTCCTTCGATGGTCTCATTATAAATTTCCCGGGCCTTTACCAGTGTCTTTTCCTCATCGACCAGTTTCAGCCGCAAATCTTCCAGACCGGCCTCTTCACGGGCGATTTCCGAACTGCTGCCGTCTTTGCGGCTTTTCAGGTCCCGAATCTGGCTTTTTAAAGGTTTGATCTGATTCTGAAGCAGGTGATACAGAAATGCACCCCTGCGCACTTCGAATGACCGCAGCTCTTCCTGGATTTCCCTGTATTTTTGTGCCTTGCTGACCTGACGCTGAAGGGAGCGGACAGTGCGTTCCACTTCCTGAATAATGTCATTGACACGAAGCAGGTCGCCGTGTGTGGCATCGAGTTTTCGAACGGCCGCTTTCAGCCGGTGTTTGTATTTGGTCACGCCCGCGGCTTCTTCCAGCAACCTTTTCCGGTCCTCCGCCTTGTCACTCAGAATGTCTTCCACCATTTTCAGTTCAATCACGGAATAGGCATCGGATCCGATGCCGGTATCCATCAGCAGATCCTGAATATCCTTGAGGCGGACAGGCGATTTGTTAATCAGGTATTCGCTGTCACCGGAACGGTACAGGCGGCGCGTGACAACCACCTCGGAAAAATCAATCGGGAGTACGTGGGAAGAATTGTTCAGATGAATGGTGACTTCAGCCATGCCCAGGGGGCGCGAAGACTGGGCGCCGCCGAAAATGACATTTTCCATGCGGTCTGTTCTGAGCACAGAGGGTTTCTGTTCTCCCAGTCCCCATCGAATCGCATCCACCACATTGGTTTTCCCGCATCCATTGGGACCGACCACGGCCGTCACGTTGCCGTTGAATTTGAGTTCGGTTTTTTTGGCAAAAGATTTGAAGCCCTGAATGGTTACCTTAGAAAGAATCATATGATTGTAGTATCCTGCTTTTGTATTGCCTGTTCCACCGGCAATGCCCTGATGCCGGCAGGCACAGCCGCCGGATTCAAGTGTGAAGATGGATGTCTGGAATTTGGCCTGCTGCCCTGCAGCATGGCCCCGCAATAAAAAACCCCCTTGACATCGCGAATTGGAGGGGGACCATGAAGCAAGGTCAATGGTTTGAAAATCGATTTAATATACCGATTTCCATTGGCGGTGTCAAGCAGAAATTGGACCGTGATTCAGAGCGTAAAAGAATAAATTCGTTCTTTACTTTATCGATAATTTTAGCTATAATGGCATAATAATGAATCACATTATCATTTACGATCACATGCAGGCCGGCTGGCTTTCTTTCAGAGATCCTCTGGAAGTGATCACCGCCCGGGCCCCCGGGGATGTTATATCGGCATTGCAGAGGCTCGACCAGGCGGTTCAGTCCGACAATATTTTTGCAGCGGGATGGATTTGTTATGAAGCGGCCCCCGCCTTTGATCCCGCTCTGAGAGTGCGCGGTCCTGGAAAAGTGCCCCTGCTCTGTTTCGGATTATTCCCTTCATATACGCGGCTGAACCGGCTTCCCATCGGAAATACATCATACAAGGTCGGTGAGTGGACAGCAGATATTTCACGTGATATCTATGATGATGCCGTTGACCGGATCCGGCAATATCTGGCAGACGGGCATACTTTTCAGGTTAATTATACGCACCGGCTGCACGCCGATTTCAAGGGTTCGGCCGTTTCCTATTTTCAGGATCTCCATCAGGCCCAGATGGGCCGCTTTGGCGTCTA
>Ga0272442_10004770_pt1 | contig 18371 bp, 11 predicted proteins | sample SSMForm2O_FD_200262 | JGI IMG/M metagenome (GOLD analysis project Ga0272442, IMG submission 200262) | Marine sediment archaeal communities from Little Sippewissett salt marsh, Falmouth, MA, United States - SSM-Form-2O | ecosystem: Environmental > Aquatic > Marine > Wetlands > Sediment ... | reverse complement strand
GACGCTCAGTGTCTTGCCGGTGGGCTTGCCGTCGTGGTCGAGGACATGGACGGCCTTGACCTGTCGGCCGGGGAGGGCGACGGTGGCGCGGACGGGCTCCAGGAGGATCGGCCCCTTGCCGTTTTCCAGGATCCTGCCGTCGATGGCGTAGTACTTGAAGCCGCTGTTGCAGTTCCGGGCGACGGTGCAGAGTAGGGCCTTCTTGGCCGTGGCGAGCGTGGCGGCCTTGTCGGTGGCGGTCAGGAACACCGACGCGTAAGGGCACTGGACGGTGATCGTGACGTCGCCGAGTGTTTGCGGCTTGCCTCTCGCGAAGCCGACGACCGCCCGGGTGCCGGGTGTATTGACGGTGAAGAAGCCGCCCCCGGCCGTGTCCCAGACGAGCTGCTTCGTCGCCGACGTGATGGCCGAGCCGCTACGGTACTTGGTCATGTCCGGGAAGGTGGACCGCTTGGGCTTGTCGGTGAACTCGACGACGACTCGCCCGGCCGCCAGGGCCTCGGGGGGGACACTGCCCGAGAAGCTCTTGACGTCGCCGGACTGGACAACCTTGTCGGAGAAGCCGAACGTGCCGGTGGCGATCTCGCCGAGGCTCACGCGGCGGGTGGAGATCACGTCGGACTCCTTCACGTCGCCGCGGAGGACCATTCGGGCCAGCGCGGGGTACTGGCCGATCTGCGTGGGCACGTCGGCGTCCCAAACACCCCACGGTTTCCAGCCGGCGCGGTCGGCGAACATACGCCCAGCCGACGACGACTGAAACTCGTACGACGCGTCCCAGCCCTGGAGGCCCATGCCGTAGGCGGCGACCATGGCCAGCCCATCGGCGCTGTACAGCGACGGGTAGACGGTGATCCACTCGCTTAGCGCGAAGGGCCGGTCGACGACTTGCTGGAGGCCGGTGGAGAAATAGCCGCTGCCCGGCTTGGGGAGCATCGAGTCGTTCAGCTTCCCGCCGAAGTAGTTGTGGCGGTCGATGAAGCCGGCCAGGTAGTCGCTTCGCAGGTTGTAGTAGTGCGGCACCATCGACGGCGCCTGCCAGGGCGAGCCGCAGATCGGCCCCTCGTAGCCGGCCTGGCGGATCGCCTTGACGAACCGGCTGTAGAACTTGTTCTGCGTTTCGTGCATCCAGGCGGCCGCGTCGAGCAGGCGCTGGCGGCTCCCGCCCTTCTGGCCTGGCAGGTGGTCGGAGCCGAAGAACCACGGGTTTGTCTGCGGCACGATGTTGAGGTCCAGCAGGTTCTCGTTGGCTTTCAGCGCCTTGCCCCACGCCTTCTGCAGGCCCGGCTGCGAGCCGTACTTGGCCTTGAGCCATTCGCTGAACCGTTTGATGAAGAGCTTTCTGTAGGTCGGGCAGGCGTTGAAGGCCTTGGTCGAGGTGAAGAAGAAGATGTCGTCCTCGTTCTGCAGCTCGATGAACGACAGGGCCGGCTCCTTGGCGTAGGTCGTCCCGGTGTAGGGGTTCTTGTGCTTGAGGAGGTTGACGACCATCTCGATCATCAGGTCCTGAACGTCCGGGGCGAAGTTGATCAGCGCGTACGTGTTGCCCTTCAGATTGCGGGCGATCTCGTCGTAGGCCACCAGGCGGTCGCGGTTGCCCGGGCAGACGTAGAAGCCGTACGAGTGCGACCAGCCGAAGTACACGCCGTTCTTCTTCATCTCCGACGCGAAGTAGTCCAACCGGTCCATGCCGTCGGCGGTCATCTTCGTGGCGTCGTTGATCTCGCCGATGCCCGAGTGGTTCTTCGGGTAGGTGAACTTGTGCAGCCGCACGCCGTTGATGCCGTACTTCGCGAAGCGCGAGGCCGTGAACGCGGCGTCCTTCTTCCTCGGGGCGCATGCCCCGCCGTAGGAGAGGTTTGTGCCCCAGAACTTCACCGCCTTGCCGTTGGCGAACTCGAACCGATCGCCCACCATTCGCACCCCGCCGTGCGCGCCGGCGGGTTTGTCCAGCCAGTCGTTCATGCTGATGGCGGTGGGGGACGTGTCGTTGGTGGGCTTGAAGGCGAACCAGTCGTCGCCCGCGAGGGTCTCGGAGAGCCGGTCCATGTCGGCCTTTGTGGCCAGGAAAGCGACCTCGGTGGGGAAGGTCAGCGTCAGCGTGATGCTGCGTTTGCCCTGCTTGTAGACGCCGGAAGCGAGCATCAGGCGGATGTCGCGGTCGAACGAGACGGGCCGGGGCGGGTCGATCGTTATCTCGACGTCGCCGACCTTCGCGATGCTCAGCACGCCTTTGGCGGCCGGGGGATTGCCCGCGATGCCGAACGGGAGGGTCCGGCTGGTCTTCTTACCGTCAACACCGGTCAGCACCAGCTTGCCGTGCTGCAAGGCCTTCTGCACGCCGACCGAGGCGATCAGCATGGTCAGCGGGACGTCCTTGGCCGCGCTGAGGTCGAAGCGCAGCGCGATCTGTCGCGGGCCGGCCTTGGCGACGTTGAACTTCACGTCGATCACCTCCCCGGCGGCCTTGTCGACGACAAACGGCACGTCGATGGCGAGCTTGCCCCCCTGGGCCTTCTGCCTGGATCCCAGCCCCTTCCAGGACCACTTGGGCCCCCAGCCGCCCAGGGCAACCTGGAAGACCGGCTGGCTGCCGCGAACGAACGCCACTTGGAGCGAGTTGTTCGGCGAGGGAATGGCGCTCCACGTCTCGGCAGCCGGGGCGACCGCGGCGAGCACCATGGCCGCCAACAGCCCGGCCACCACCGGCGCGCGGCTGCTGGAGGGACCCGGGCCGGTCGGATGCGGCAGGCGCGAGGTGCTCATATCTGTTGCGGTTCTCATTGTGCTCGGGTCCTTTCACTTGAGCTCGATCATCGTCCACAACTCCAGTGAGGGGATCGCGATGGTCGTGGTCTTGGCGTCGGACGCGACGGTCAGCTTCACCGGTTTGGCTTTCGGCGCGTGGGCCGTGGCCGCGGTGAACTTTCGGCCGGCGAACAGGTCGCGGCTCAGACGGAGCGTGAGGTTCTTCTGGACGACCATCGCGTCGGCGTCCTTGTCGTAATTGCGGTTGAGCAGGTGGATGACGACGGGGCGGCTCTGGTCGCCGGGCACGGCACGGGGGACGGCCCAGACGCCCTTGGCGCCCTTGACGGCGACCGGCGTGCCGATGAGCTTCTCGAGCGCCGCCTTATCGGGCCAGGGGACGAGCTTGCCCTGCTGGGCGGCCCGGTCGAGGAGCTTGCCCTGGTCGCCGTTGAGTTGGACCCCCTTGGGGGCGACGACGGCCCGGGCCCCGGCCAAGTCGGTGGCCTTCAGGCGGTAGGCGAGCCAGTCATCGCCGGCTACCAGTACGCGGAAGGGCACGTTGGCCCGCGCGAGGTCGGTGCAGATCACCCGGATGCGTCCGCGTCCGGCGCGGCGGGCGGCGTTGTCGTAGATCACCGCCACGGGCGCGACGGCCTCGTAGTCGTCCAGCAGGGCCGCGTTGGTGCGAATGAACCGGTGCAGGGGCGCGTAGGCCTCCGTCGGCCCGGCGTACCAATGCGTGCCCTTGGCCTTGGTGTAGCACCACTGGCGGTGCGGGGCCATCAGCGTGTGCCCGAAGGCGTACGACAGGGCCGTCCACGTGCGGACCAGCCCGGGCAGCTTGTTCTCGGCGATGAAGGCCCAGTCGTGCCCCGAGGCCGTCGAGGCGACGGGCCGATTGAGCCCGTCGGCCAGCTTGTAGATGCTCACCGGGCCGTCCGGGACGCGCCGCGTGGCCGCACCGTGGCCAACCTCGCAGCAGAAGTAGCTCAGGTGCGGGGCGATGACGATCGCCTGCGGGTCGCCGAGCCCGGAGTTGACGCTCAGCGACAGTTCCGCGCCGCGAAGGGCCTTGGCCCGGCGGTAGTACTCCGCGACGACTTGCGTGGCGGCCATCACGTGGAAGTGATGGAACTCCTTCGCCAGCGGCAGGCGGCTGCGACGTTTCTTGTAGTCCGCCGGCGTGACGCCCCGGGCCAGGAGGAACTTGCGGTAGTCGAACGAGCCGAGGTCCTTGATGCCCAGGGCGGTGAGCTTGTCCTTGGCAACGTGCTCGGCGAGGTACTTCCGGAAGCCGGCCAGGCAGTGGCGGCAGAAGCAGCCGCTCAGCCAGGTGACGCACCCGCTCGTGCCGCGGTAGTCGTCGATGTGCAGCCCGTCGGGCTTGGCCTTCATGACCTCCACCAGCCGGGCGTCGAGGTACTTCCGGTACAGCGGGCTGTTGGTGCACCACCACCAGGCGGGCTGGCCCTTGTGCTTGTGGTCCCACAGCCAGGGCACGATGAACGGCTTGCCGGCAAAGTTGCGGCAGGCGGCGTCGAGGTAGTCGTCGCTGAAGTCGATCACGCGGCGGAACTCGGTGAGGAACCCGACGCTGCACGAGAACTGCCGGACGCCCTTGGCGTGGGCCCGGGCGATGTGCCCCGCATCGGCCCGGCCGGCCCAGCCCAGCGCGGTGCAGCCGTACGTCTCGTAGAGCTTCGGGTTGTCGTACATGAACACGACATCCGAACGGCGGATCGCACGCGGGCGGTCTTGGGCAGTCATCGACGCGGGGCCTCCCAGCAGCAGGACCGTGACGAAAACGCAGGCCGGGACTTGCACTGTCGGCGTCATGTGATTCATCCTTTCGTGCCGGACGATCGGCTCGGCTCGCCATTGTGACACCTCGCTCCCCCGGCGCGAAGGGGCCAGTGCGATCCGGGCGGCGAACCCCGGCCGGGCGCCGGCGGTATAATGGCAGGTGACGAATCCTCAACGGAGAGACGAATGACGCGGCGTGAACTGATGCTCGGGGGCATGGGGACCCTGGCGGTGTGCCTGGCGGTCGCGGCCCCGGGCGCGCGGGGGGCTATCCGTGTGGCCAACTTCGAGACCGACCAGACCGTCCGCTTCCCCGTGGTGCTGCTGCGCGGGGCGGTCTCCGACGCCACGGCCGACTCGGTGACGGTCACCAATACGTCGTCGAGGCGCGACACACGCGAGATGGCCGGTCTCGCCTGCAAGGGCCGGTTCAAGGCCCTGGCCGAACTCGTGCCGGGTGGCAATCGCCTGATCGTCCGGGCCGGCAAGGACGAGCAGCGCCTGACGCTCACGTATCGGCCGCAGACGAACCCCTATGTTGTCCGGGCGGTGTACTTCACCGACCGCTCGGGCGCGACGGACTTCCAGACGCCGATCCCGAACGATCCGCAGGACTACCGCGGCAAGTTCGACACGGCGCTGAAGCTCATGCAGGCCTTCACGGCCGAGCGGCTGAACGACCTCGGGCTCGGGCGGAAGACGTTCAACCTGGAGCTGGACGATCGGGGCAAGGTCCGGGTCCACGTGCTCAAGGGCCGGCTTGGCGCGGCGGCGTACCACCGGCTCGACGGCGGGCAGTTGTACGGCCAGGCGGGGCGCGAGCTGGCGAGGCAACTGCCCAACCGCCGGGCGCACAACCTGGTAATTCCCGCCTTCACGCGGTTCGATCCCGCCAGGGGCAAGGCCCTGGCCCATACGGCCTTGGGGGGCGGGAACCTCGCCCTGTTCGGCGGCGGCGATCTGTTCACCTGGCCCGACCGCCTCGCGGACGCCCAGAAGGCCTTGACGGACGCCACGGCCGTGGACCCCAAGAAGGTCTTCAGCGACTCGGTCGGCCGACACACGTACTGGGCGATCGCCTCGACGACGATGGGGGCGGCCCTGCACGAGCTGGGGCACACGTTCGGCCTGCCCCACAGCCGGGACGTCCACGGCATCATGACCCGCGGGGGCGATCGGTGGAACCGGTTCTTTACGCTCGTCGAGCCGCCGCACGCGCGGCGACGGCGGCCGCGGACGTTCCGCGACGACGAGGTCGCCCGGTGGTCGCCCGTCAGCGCCGGGGCGTTGGCACCGAACCGGTACTTCGCGCTCGACGATCGGCCGTGGCGCGAGACGACGCGAACCCGGGCGCGATTCGACCGCGACCGGGAGGAGGTCGTGGTCTCCTCGCCGGACGGCATCCGGTACGTCGGGCTGTGGCGCACCCAGACCGCCCGGGGGACGGAGGCGATCGCTCCCCTCCGCCTCGGCGCTGACGGCGCGACCGGGCCGGTGCGGATCAAGCTGGCCGATCTCACCCGCCAAATGCCCGTCGCCGAGGCTCGCCTCCGCGTGCTGGACGGCGAGGGGCTTGGCACGACGGTGGACCTCGCCGAACTGCTGGCCGGGCCGTTCGTCCGGGCGTGGCGGTTCGCGCCGACCTTCCCCGCGTGCCGCGACGTGCGGTCGCTGCCGGCCGTCGACGCCGCGAAACGCAAGGCCATCGAGGCCTCCGCCGCCAAGACCCCGCTGGTGCGGTCGCCGACGCCGTACGTGGACTTCCTGGCCCTGGCCGGCAGCCGGCGTCAGGCCAACGTGGCCGGCTACGCGCTGCGGACGATCCGCTCGGACAAAGCGCGGGCGATCCAACTGCACACCGGCAGCGACGACGCCCTGCGGATGTGGCTCGCCGGCAAGCTCATCCGGAGCGTCCCGACCCCGCGGGCGGCCAAAGCCGACAGCGAGACCACCGACGCGAAACTCGCCGCGGGCGACAACCGACTGCTCGTCGAGGTCTCCCAGGGCACCGGCGGGTGGGGGCTGATCCTCCGCATCACCGACGCCGACGGGGCGAAGCTCGAGTTGACCGACGCCGGGCGACTCGTGCCAGTCAAGGCCGTCGGCGCGGCGGCGCGGTAGTCGCGGGCGATCGCAGGCGGCGGTTGGCGGCGGCGACGGCCCGAAGCTGGTAGGATCGGGCGTTGGAGGCCGTCACGCTCCAGTCGCGCTGGCGGGCGAAGTCGTACACCCACAGCGCCGCCAGGGGCACGGACGACCGCTCGATGAGGCCGAGCAGGTCGGCGAATCGCTTGCGGTTCTCGGCCGAGGCCGGGCCCGGCACGCCGAACTCGCCGACGAACAGGGGTTTCTTCGCGCGGATCGCCGCCGCCAGTGCGCCGTCAAGCCGCTCGGGCGTCTTGTAGACGTGCACGCTGATCGCGTCCATCGGGTTCGGATGGTCGCCGAGGAGGATCTCCGCGAACTGCGCCGGCGTGTCGGCCTTCCAGCTCCCCTCGGCTCGCTGGTGCCAGGCGCTGGCCCGCGGCAGGCTGTTGCCCGTCGTGATGAGGCGGTGCGGGTCGTGCTTGCGGACCTCGCGGGCGAAGGCGGCGAAGGCCGTGCGGATCATCGGGCGGGTCAGCTCGTCGCGGGCCGACCGCGTGGCCGGCGTCCCCAGCCGCTTCGGCGTCGGCGGGCGGTGCGTGGCGGCGTTGGGCAGGTCGGCCGAGAGGTTGTACTCGTTGCCGAACTCCCACCCCCAGATCGCCCGCGAGCCGCGGTAGCGCATCACCACCTCGCGCGTGTACGTCCGCAGGAATTCGTGCGTCTTGCTCTTGGGGTTGCCCCATTGGTCGCACGGCTCGTAGACGAGGTCCGGCACGGTGCTTCGATGCCAGAAGAGGCTCGGGATCAGCCCGATGCCGTGAAACTCGGCGCTGGCGACCACGCGGTCCAGCCGGCGGAAGTACGCCTCGCGGCGGTTGAGGTACAGCCGGTTCTCGGCCGGCCAGAACCCGCAGCACATGAACCGGGCGAACGGGATGCCCCGCTTCGCCAGCGCCCGGAAGCCGCGGTCGTACGACGTGTCGTTGGGGTCCTTCAACGTGCGGGAAAACGCATCGAAGTAGTTCACGCCGATCCCGCGATAGGGCTTGCCGGCCCGGATCAGCGCCCCGTCGGCGCGGACGCTCAGGCCGGGCCCGGCCGCACCGGCTGGGGCGATCGAGACGGCCAGGGCCAGGGCAACCGTACCGAGACAGGCTTTCATGTGTCGTCCTCCGTCGGCGGCGAGGGCGACAGCACGGGGGGTCCTGCCGCAGCAGCCGCGGCCACGGCGGCGTCCCTGCGGGCCCTCGATGCGATCAGGGCCTTTCGCCGGAGCAGGAAGATGATCCCGCCCACAGGGACCGACACCGAGAGGATCCACGGATCGCACCAGCTTCCCCGGACGATGCCCGTCCCCAGGAGCTGGACGTTCAGCGACAGGGGGTTGAACAGGAACTGCCCCGAGGTCCAGTTGAGGCCCAGCTTCCCGAACCCGAACAACAGGAAGAGGATCCACAGCCACTTCAGCCGGATCCTGCTGGCGATGCAGAGGATCAGCGTCGCGACCATGAACAGCGGGATCGCGATGCCGGCTGAAAGCACCAGCCAATGGCGGAGCCCCTTGCCGCGGAGCGTGAAGGCGTTGATCTCCTCCAGGGATGCGGTGAGCCGGTAAGCCCGCAGACCGATTACCTGCCGGCTCGTGCCCATCGCGCGAAGGGTGACCTCGACCATGTACCAGGACGAGGGGAACTCGAGCTGATACCGCAGGCCCACGACCCGCCGGTCGCCCATCGTTTGGACGTTGGCGCCGACCAGCTCGACGGTCTTGGGCTCGTTGGGGTCGATGTACTCGCGGAGCTTCGGCAGGAGTTGCTCGGCCTGGTTGCCGAAGATCCTGCGGTCCAGCATCTTGGCGACGGGCGCGAAGTTGCCGGTGCGGATGTTCTGGATGACGTCGCGGGCGAGGCGGTCGTCCTGCGGGGGGGTGATGCGCTTGAGAAAGGCCTGGGTGGTCTGCTTCGACCCGCACCCCGCCAGCGACAGCACGGCCAGCAGTGTCAGCACAGTTCTCATGATGTCTCCCCGTGGTCCGGTCGAGGGCGGGTAGAGTCTATCGCGGCCGGGGAACCGGCGGTAGCGCGCTTTTGGGCTTGTGCCCGGCCGGCGAACGCGGTACGTAGACGGCGCCGCTCCAGGGAGAGACGCCATGAAGGTACTCGTCACCGGCGCCAGCGGGCGCTTCGGACCGTTCGTCGTCGAGGAGCTGGAGACCGCTGGGCACGACGTGGTGCTGATGTCGCGGTCGAGGCCCGCCGCCGCCGACCGCTGGCCGTGGGTCCAGGGGGACATCAACTGCTTCGAGGACTGCCAACGGGCCGTCGCGGGGGGCGTCGAGGCGATCCAGCACGTCGCGGCCGAGGCGGGCCCGACCGACCACCCCGCCGGCCGAGGGCATGCCGAAGAACGGGGCGTGCCCTTCGACCAGACCATGCGGACGAACATCCTGGGCACGTACTACCTTCTCCAGGCCGCCTTGGCCGCCGACGTGGGCGTCTTCGTCATGACGGGCAGCAACTGCGCGCTCGGCCATGGCAGCCGAATCAGCGGCACGGACTTCCCCATCCGGTACCTGCCGATCGACGAGGACCATCCGTCGGACGTCGAGGACTCCTACTCCTACACCAAGCTGGTCGGCGAGGAGTTGCTGGCCTCGTACACACGGGCGTATGGCTTGCGGACGTACGCGCTGCGGTCGGCGGGGATCTGCCCGCCGCAACGGCGCGCGGACATGGCCCGGGACGTCGGCCCGGCCGGGGCGTGGAACGTCTGGCTCTGGGCGTGGATCGCCAGCGAGGACCTCGCCCGCGCCCACCGCCTGTTGATGGAACAGGCCGCGGACATCGCCCCGCACGGGGCGTATTTCTGCAACGGCGACGACACGACGGCCCTCGAACCGACGCGCGAACTGCTCGAGCGCTTCCGCCCCGACCTGCTGCCGCTGGCGAAGGGCCTCAAGGGCCATGCGAGCCTGCTGTCGAACGACAAGCTCCGCCGAACCGTCGGCTGGGAGCCGCAAACGAGCTGGCGGGCGCTGCGAACCGAACTGTAGCGCCGGCCGGAAGGGAGGCGCCCATGGACACCGCCCGGATCGGGATCGCGCTGGCTGGGGCGTGTGTGACCCTCGCGGCCATGCTCGCCCGGGCCTCGGCCGAGGACCTGCCCCTGCCGGGGACCAAGCCACTGACTTGGCGGGGGGATATCGCCTCGCGCCTCGTGGCGGGGGTGGACAAGTTCCTCCTCCGCGAGATCGACCGGGCCGCGGCCGAGAGAGACAAGCACTGGAAGCGCGACCTGTCGTCGCACCGGGCGTACGCGCGGTCCGTCGAGCCGAACCGCAAGCGGCTGGCGCACATCCTGGGCGTGCGCGACGAGCGGGTGGCATTCGACGCGCCGGCGCTGGTGGGCACGACGGCCCAGCCGGCACGGGTGGGGCGCGGCGAGGGCTACGAGATCCACGCGGTTCGCTGGCCGACGATCGGCGATATCCACGGCGAGGGCCTGCTGCTGACGCCGACGGCTGGCCCGGCCATCGCGAACGTCGTCGCGATCCCCGACGCCAACGTCACGCCGGAGCAGCTCGTCGGCCTTGCCGGCGGCGTCGCGCCCGAGAGCCAATACGCCCGCCGACTGGCTGAGAGCCGCTGCCGCGTGCTCGTGCCCGCCCTGATCAACCGCCGCGAACGGATGAGCAAGTTGACGAACCGCGAGTTCCTCTATCGCTCGGCGTTCGAGCTGGGCCGGGGCCTGATCGGCTACGAGGTCCAGAAGACCCTTGCGTGCGTGGACTTCTTCGCCGGCGACGGGCCCGTCGGCGTCATCGGCTGGGGCGAGGGCGGCCTGGTCGCCTTTCACGCCGCGGCCCTGGACACGCGGATCGACGCCGCCTGCGTGAGCGGCTACTTCGACGACCGCCGGAACGTCTGGCGCGAGCCGATTGACCGGAACGTGTTCGGCCTGCTGGAGCAGTTCGGCGACGCCGAGCTGGCCAGCCTGGTCGCGCCGCGAACGCTCGTTGTTGAGGCCTGCCGCGCGCCGGAGGCGACGATCCCCGGCGGGCGCGGCGCGCCCGGGCGAATCGTCACGCCGAAGCCGTCGGCCGTCCGCAAGGAGTTTGCCCGCGCGGGGCGGTTCGTGGCCGACTTGACCCCGGCGCCGCGGGCCTGGCTGGTGGTCAGTGGCGGCGGCACGGGCCCGTGCGCTTCGGCCAAGGCGCTGGAGGTGCTGCTGGCGGGCCTGTCCCCGGACGCCAAGCTCGCGCCCGCGTCCGCGAGGCCCAAGCGGCTCGTCCGGAAGCTCGACCCCGCCGGACGGCACGCGCGCCAGGTCCACGAGATCGACCGCCACAACCAGCGCCTCCTGCGCGATAGCGCCGCCGTCCGCAAGGAGTTCATGAAACGCCTGGACACGAGCTCGATGGAGACGTTCCGCCGCAGCGTCGCCTGGTACCGGCGGCAGTTCCGCGACGAGGTGATCGGGCACTTCGACCGCCCGCTGCTTCCGGCCAACCCGCGGACGCGAAAGGTCCACGAAAAGCCCAAGTGGACCGGCTACGAGGTCGTCCTGGACGTGCTGCCCGACGTGATCGCCTACGGGCTTCTGCTCGTGCCGAAGGGGATCTCCCCCGGCGAGCGGCGCCCGGTGGTGGTCTGTCAGCACGGCTTGGAGGGTCGGCCACAACACACCATCGGCCGGGAGAAGCAGGCCGCCTACAAGGCCTTCGCCGCCAAGCTCGCGGAGCGCGGGTTCGTGACGTTCGCGCCGCAGAACCTGTATATATTCGGCGACCGGTTCCGCACGCTCCAGCGTAAGGCCAACCCGATCAAGAAGACGCTCTTCTCGATCATCGTGCCGCAGCATCAGCAGATCACGGACTGGCTCAAGACGCTGGCGTTCGTCGACGGCCGACGGATCGGTTTCTACGGGCTCAGCTACGGGGGCAAGACGGCGATGCGGGTCCCGCCGCTGGTGAGCAACTACTGCCTGTCGATCTGCTCGGGGGACTTCAACGAGTGGGTGTGGAAGAACGCCTCGACCCACAGCCGGTACAGCTACGTCCGGACGGGCGAGTACGAGATCTTCGAGTTCGACCTCGGGGGCACGTTCAACTACGCGGAGATGGCTACCCTGATCGCCCCGCGCCCGTTCATGGTCGAGCGCGGGCACTTTGACGGCGTCGCCCCGGACGAGACCGTCGCCGGCGAGTTCGCCAAGGTCCGCCACCTCTACGCCGCAAGACTCAAGATCCCCGACCGCTGCGAGATCGAGTGGTTCGTCGGCCCGCACACCATCCACGGGGTGGGCACGTTCGAGTTCCTGCACAAACACCTGGGACATCCGAAGCGGTAAGTTTTTTTCTTAGTGAGACTTATCCACTGATAAGAAGCCCATGGGTCGCGACCCGTGGGCTTTTCTTCATCCACCCTGCGTCATCCTTTCTGAGAGCGTTCGCAAGCGCTGGACCACCTGGATCATGGACCGGACGGTGTGGTAGCTGATCTTCCAGGCGTGGCCGAGCGCGTCGTCGAGGGGTCGGCCCTGACGGTCGACGCGCTCGTACCACTCGCCGCCGGCGTCCATGACGATGAGCTTGTCGAAGACGAAGTCGTAGACGTTCCGGAAGGCGTGCCAGTATTTCTCGTCGCCGAGCAGCGCGACGGCGTCGAGCAGGCCGATGAGCGCCTCGGCCTGCTGCCAGAACTGTTTTTCGGTCGCCTCGGGCGGACGGGCCATCGGCACATCGGCGTAGAGGCCGCCGAACTGGCGGTCGATGCCGAGTCCGACGCAGTGATCGCATATCTTCCGGGCGACGTCGGCGTAGGTCTCGCGGGGCTGACCCAGGACGTCGGCCGCGTGCAGCAGGAGCCAGACGAATTCGACATTGTGCCCGGGCGAGGTCATATCGAGCGGCTGGGCCTCGCCGTCGGCGGGTGCGGCGTCCCGGCCCCATTCGGTCTCGAAGAGGATTCGCCCGAGCGGCTGGAAGTCGAGCGTGAACTGGATGAGTCCCAGGCGCGTCTGGGGGTGCAGCATGCGTGTCAGAATGAGGTCGATCGTCTCGAGCAGCCTCCGGCGGTGCGTGGGCGAGCCGGTCATCTCATAGAGCCTCGTCAGGGCCTCCATCAGGTGCATGTGGACGTCGAGGCTTTTTCGGTCGCCGCCGGCCCGGCCGGGCGGCTTCGGCTGCCAGTCGCGCTCCATTAACTCGAAGAGGCCGCCGTGTCGCGTGTCGGCCATGTGGCCATAGATCGCGTCGTACGTTCGCAGGGCGGCGGCCCGGCCACGCGGATCGCCCGTGGCCAGGGCGTACTCACTGAAGGCGTACATCGCGAACACGTGCCCGTAGCCGACCTTGTCGAAGACGGTGGGCCGGCCCGCGCGATCGGCGATCCACACCCAGCCATCGTGGGCGTCGTCCCAGTAGTGGTCGAGGATGAACGTCGCGCCGGCCTTGGCCAGCTCGGCGCATCGTCCTTGGCCGTAGCCCGCGCGGTGGGCGCTGGCCATCGTGTAGAGCATGCGAATCTGCATGAGGAACGTCTTGGTCGTCTCGCCGGTGGGCTTGCCGGTGCGGTCGAAGTACGTCAGGAATCCGCCGAGTTCCTCGTCCGGCGAGCGCTCGATCCAGAACGGCAGCAGCGTGTCGGTCAGGTACGTTTCGGTTCGGCGGAGCAGGTCGGAGATCTCATTCGGGTCGGGCATTTCCATTCCCTTCTCTTCTGGGTGCCATCGGCCCCGCTACGATACGCGATTGGGCCGGGCCGCAAAAGGCGCTCGGGGAATCGGGCAAAAGGTCTTGACCGCGCCGCGCGAACTGCGAAAACAGGACCGGCGAGCGATGAACGCGGCGCGGACAACCGAAAGGACCAGCGACCATGATCATTGACTGTCACGTGCACTTCGGCGGGGTCGATCTCCACGACAAGATGCTGGCCGACCAGGAACGCACGGGCGTCGATCGGTTCAACATCGTGGTGACGCCGGTCCTGGGCGAGGCGAGCGACCCGGGCAAATTCGCCGACGCCTTGTGGTTCAAGCGTCGCCACCCGGACAGCGTGTATGTCTTCGGTGGGCTGGACTACACCGGCCTGTTCGACGCCGGCCGGGACGACCCCGACGTGCCGCTGCTGGAGCAATTGGAGCGGATCATGGCCCTGGGCTGCGACGGGCTGAAGATGCTGTGCGGCAAGCCCGACTCGCGCAAGGTGATCGGTCGGCCGCTGGACGGCGTGCTGTTCGAGCCGCTGCTGGCGAGGCTCGAGGAGACGCGCTTCCCGCTGTTGTGGCACATCGGCGACCCGCCGGAGTTCTGGAACCCCGAGGCCGTGCCCCTCTGGGCCAAGCAGCAGAACTGGTGGTACGACGCGTCGTTCCCCACCAAGCAGCAGATCGATCACGAGGCCCACGCGGCCTTCGAGAAGCACCCGGGGCTGAACCTGATCCTGGCGCACTTTTTCTTCCTCTCGCAGGACCTGGCCGCAGCCGGCGCGCTGCTCGACGCCTACCCCAACCTGCATTTCGACCTCGCGCCGGGCGTGGAGATGTACCACAACTTCACCCGCCGGCCCGATGAGGCGCGGGCGTTCTTCGTTCGGTACGCCGACCGGATTCTCTACGGGACGGACATCGGCGCGGGGCGGCACTGCACGGGGCCGCGGCGCGGCTGGATGGTCCGCCACTGGCTGGAGACGGCCGAGGAGTTCGAGGTCCCCGACGACCCGCTGATGACCCCGGACGACCGCCCGCCGCTTCAGGGCATCGGCCTCGACGCCGACGCGCTCGAGAAGATCTACGCCGGCAATTTCCACCGCATCCTCGGGCGGACCGAGCCGGCGCCGTTGGATTCCCGGGCTGTCGACGAGTTGATCGCCAAGGCCGGTCTCTGAAGACCGCCCTCGCCGACTCGCTCCCGGCCCCGGGGCAACCGGTTCCGCCGAGTTACTCAGGTCCCCTGCTGCGTCGTCCGATAGGACATGTGGACTCAGGTGTTGGGCAGGTCGGGCTTGGGGTCTCAAGACCGAGCCATGTCCATTGGGTGCGTTGGTCCTCGCGCGGGCTGGGGACTTCCGGATCTGTTTGAGGAGACAGCCATGCGAGCGCTCGTGGCGGAGGACGACGCAGCCACTCGGACGGTCATCCAGGATGCCTTGCGGAGCCAGGGGTACGAGGTCATCACGGTGGCCGACGGCAACGAGACCTGGGACGTCCTGAGCAATCCTCACGCACCCCGACTGGTGGTGCTGAATTGGCACATGCCCGGGTTGGACGGTCCGGAGATCTGCCGGAGGGTCCGCCAGCGCGAGGGCGGTCAGCATGTCTACGTCCTGATGATGACCAACGGAAGCGGCGGCGCGACCGTGACGGAGGCCCTGGAAGCCGGGGCCGACGACTTCGTCAACAAGTCCGTCAGCATGGCGGAGCTGGCGGCCCGGCTCCTGCCGGCGAGGCGGTTCGTCCGGGTCTGCGAGGAGATCATCGAATTCAAGGAGTCCATGCGCCGCCAGGCGCCCTACGACGTGCTGACCGGCCTGGACAACCGCGTGACGATCCTGGACTTCCTGAACAAGGAGGTCGCCCGCTCCAATCGCCACAACGCCCCCATGAGCGTCGTCCTGGTGGCGATCGACCACTGGACGTCGCTCAACGAGACCTACGGGCGGCGGACGGGCGACGGCGTCCTGTGCACGCTGGCCCGGCGCATGGAGGAGATTGTCCGCCCGTACGACCTCGTCGGACGGTTCGGGGACGAGGAGTTCCTCGTCGTCGCGCCGGGCTGCGATGCCTCCGGCGCCGCGGAGTTCGGCGAGCGAATCCGCACCTCCCTGACGGGGCAGACCGTGCGCGTGCAGGGCAAGCTGGTGGCGATCACCGCCAGTCTCGGAGCGGCCGACAACGCCGTCTGCGAGGACCCCGACGGCAGCCGCCTGGTGGACGAGGCTCGCGCGGCCCTTCAGCGAGCGCGAACCGCCGGGGGCAACCGGGTGGACGTCGCCGCTCGGCAGCCCGTCCCGGCCGCGTAGAACGCCCCGTCACGGCCGATCCACTCACGCCCCCGAGCCCGTCGAAGGGCAATCTGCAAGGGAAGTCCCCCCCCCCAAGCGTCCCGACCATGCAGACATGCAGGGTATCTCGGGCCGCACCTTGGCTCGGGAATGGCTATATCCTTCCGCCGTCGATCAGGAGAATCGCTTGCTGGTCCCACGATCGGTGGTAGGATCACCCAAAAGGCCGACGGCGGTCGTCGGCCAAACGCCATCCGGGAAATCCCGGCTGAGGGACATGTGACATGAGACTTGTATGTTTCTTCGTCGTCTGCGCGATTCTCTCCTTGTATTTCGGCTCCCTGCCGCGCTGCGCCGGGGCAGAGCCTCCCCCGGCGGCACCGAAGCCTTTTGGAGCGATTCCCACCGCACGACAGGTGCGATGGCACACGATGGAGTTCTATGGGTTCCTGCATTTCACCGTGAACACGTTCACGGGGAAGGAATGGGGCGAGGGCAGCGAGTCACCCCGGCTGTTCAACCCCTCGAAGCTGGACGCACGTCAGTGGGCCCGCGTCGCACGCGACAGTGGCATGGCCGGGCTGATCCTGACCGCCAAGCATCACGACGGCTTCTGCCTCTGGCCCAGCAAGTACACCCGGCATTCGGTCAAGAGCTCTCCGTGGAAAGAGGGCAAAGGGGACGTGATCAGGGAGCTCTCCGAGGCCTGTAAGGAATTCGGCTTGGCCAAGGGCGTCTACCTGTCGCCCTGGGACCGCAACCACGCCGACTACGGCAAGCCGGCCTACCTCGACTACTACCGCAACCAGCTTCGCGAGCTGCTGAGCAACTATGGCCCGATGTTCGAGCTCTGGCACGACGGCGCCAACGGGGGCACGGGGTACTACGGCGGCAAGGGAGGCACGCGGAGCATTGACAACAAGACCTATTATGATTGGCCCAACACCTGGGCCCTGGTCCGCAAGCTCTCACCCGAGACGGTGATCTTCAGCGACGCCGGACCGGACATCCGGTGGGTGGGCAACGAGAGAGGACACGCGCCCGAGACGTGCTGGGCAACCATCGACGCCGAGGGCATGTTCCCGGGCAAGGCCGACCGTCGCGTGCTCGCGCATGGAACGCCCCGCGGGAAGGTCTGGCGCCCGGCGGAGGTCGATGTCTCCATCCGCAAGGGGTGGTTTTTCCACGAGGACCAGCAGCCCAAGTCCGTCGCGGAACTGTGTGACATCTATTACAACAGTGTGGGCCATGGGGCGTGCCTTCTGCTCAACCTCACTCCCGACAAGCGGGGCTTGATCCCCGAAGAGGACGTCAAACGTCTGAAGGAGTTCCGTGCCGTTCTCAAGGCGACGTTCGCCGCGGATTTGGCGCAAGGCGCCAAGGCCAGCGCGTCCAACGTACGAGGTGGATCGGAGAGGTTCGCCGCGTCCCACGTCACCGACGGGGATCGCGACACGTACTGGGCCGCCGATGATCCCGTCCGGGATGCCACGCTTACCGTGGAGCTGGGCAAGAAAGTCCGATTCAACCGGCTCCGCTTGCAGGAGTACATCCAGCTTGGCCAGCGCATCTCGTCCTTCACCGTCGAGGTCCACGACAAGAGCGGGTGGCATGCGACCGCCAAGGGAACGACGATCGGCCCGCGCAAGATCCTCCGTTTTCCGACCGTCCGCGCCGATGGGATCCGCGTCCACATCCGCGATGCGTTGGCCTGCCCGACCTTATCGACCCTCGAGGCGTACTTGGCCGTCACCGAACCCGCCGACAACAAGCCCTGACGGCCCCGGGCAGCGCGCTCGGGCGCCGGCTGGGATCCGTCGATCTTGACTTCCTCGATCGCCGGGATCTTCCGGCACAGGCGGTCGGCGATCTTCTTCCAGGCGAACCGCGTCGCGCGGATCACCGTCCGCCCGAAGGCCGGCCGGCTGTGGGTTAACTACGCCGCGCGGGACGGCCTTCCGGGCCACGACCCGAATCGCTTCGCCAAGGCCCAGGCCTTGCCGGCGCCGGTGGAGCCGACGGGCGCCCGGTAACCCACGCGCCCGGTCGGTTGACATGGCCGACCGCCGGCGGTCCAATCATCCCCTGCGTCGCGAACGCGAACCAGCAAGGGCAAACCATGGCGAAGAAAGTCCGGGTCGGGATCGTGGGGATGGGGATCGGCAAGGTCAACGGCCGCGCGCTCGACGCGAACCCGCGCGGCGAGATTGTCGCGATCTGCGATATCATCCCGGAGAAGATGGACGTCTTCGAGCAAGAGCTTGGCCGGGACGTGAAGAAGTACGTCAGCTACCGCAAGATGTGCCGCGACGCGGAGGTCGACGCCGTGTTCGTCGGCACGCCGAACCAGGTGCACGTGCCGGTGGCGATGGAGGCGGTGCGGAACGACAAGCACGTCCTGTGCACGAAGCCGCTGGCCCACTCCGGCGCGGCGGCCGCCAAGCTGATCCCGGCGGCGGAGTCCTCCGGCGTGGTTAACATGATGTCGCTCAGCACGCGCTTCAGCCCCGCATGCCAGCAGATCGGCTCGCGGATCGCCAAGGGCTTCTTCGGCGAGTTGTACTACGCCCGCGCCCGGAGCATTCGCCGCAGCGGCATCCCGGACTGGAACGAGGGCTTCATCCAGGCCGGCGGCGGGGCGTTCCGCGACATGGGCGTCCATGTGCTCGACGCGTCGTGGTGGCTGCTGGGCATGCCCAGGCCGATCAGCGCGTCCGGCGTGGCCGG
>Ga0272442_10004769_pt1 | contig 18373 bp, 12 predicted proteins | sample SSMForm2O_FD_200262 | JGI IMG/M metagenome (GOLD analysis project Ga0272442, IMG submission 200262) | Marine sediment archaeal communities from Little Sippewissett salt marsh, Falmouth, MA, United States - SSM-Form-2O | ecosystem: Environmental > Aquatic > Marine > Wetlands > Sediment ... | reverse complement strand
CCTTGTACCGGACGGTGTATACCAATACACCATTACAAGTACGGACAGGGCCGGGAACACGGGAAGCGCTGAATATCTGAATCTCGTAAAAAATACCGAGGAAACTCCCATTTCCCTGACTATTGATCATTCGCACTTTTCACCAAACGGCGACGGGATTCTGGACGTCGTGCTCCTGAAATCAGAAATTCCGGTAGTAAGCGGCATCAGCTCGTGGAAGCTTGCGGTCAGGGATACCGGCGGCTCTGTGAGGAGAGAATATACCGGTTCATCGGCACCTGCGGGAACAGTGGCTTTTGACGGAAAGGATGATCGGGGTACTCTTTTAAGGGAAGGACAATACCTGGCCCAGCTGGATGTCATGTATGTGAATGGAAACAATCCGAAAGCGGAGTCAGCTCCATTTGTGATTGATATAACTCCGCCGCAGGCATCAATAAATCTTGATAACCTGATCTTTTCACCCAATGGTGACGGAAATAAGGACAGGGTGAATATAAATCAGGAAACATCCCTTGAGGAAAACTGGTTTGGAATGATTTCGGATATCGATGAGAAGATAATTTACCAGTTCAAATGGATAGAAAGGGCTGAAAGCACGATTACCTGGGATGGCCGGAGGGAAGATGGTTCCCTGGCGGACGACGGATTTTACTTCTACCAGCTTTCCACCGTCGACAAGGCTGGAAATTCCGGTAAATCCTCGCGTGCACGTTTTGAATTGAATACCGAAGAAACCGAAGTCCTGCTCACCACGAACCATGACTATTTTTCACCGAACAGTGATGGGAATAAAGATACGATCCTCCTGCTGCCGCGGCTGAAAGGCAGCCGCAGGGTGGAAAAATACGAGATGTCCATCCGGGATGAAAATGGTAAAGCCGTATATACACGGAACGGTACGGGCGCTGTACCGGAAGATTTTTTATGGGATGGATTCTCAATGGAAGGAGAAAGGGCCGCGGATGGTGAATACACGGCGGGTTTGTCCGTTACCAATCTGAACGGCACCACCAACGTTGCGCAATCTCAGCCTTTCACGGTTGACACTCTGGGCCCGCGGATAGAAGTAAAAGCGTCTTATGATATTTTTTCTCCTGAAGGTGACGGAAGGAAAGATTCCGTGGTCTTCAATATAATTGATTCAAGCATTGAAGAGCTGTGGGAAGGACGGATTATCGATCGTCAGGGAAAGAGCGTAAAGTCTATTGCCTGGCAGGGAAGCCCAAAGGATTTTATATGGGACGGTACGGATACCGCGGGGAATACAGTGGCGGACGGACCCTATACCTACCAGATATATTCAACGGACAAGGCTGGTAATTATACAGAAGTCAGTCCGGACACCGTGACTGTGGACACAACAGCGGCCAAGCTGTTTGTAACCTCTGATACGGACAAATTATCACCGAATGGTGACGGTAAATTTGAAGTTATAACCTTTTCCACAATTGTCACCAAAAGAGAAGGTTTGGAAAGCTGGAAACTCGAGATGGTGGATGGGCGGGGAAATGTTCAGAAGCTTTTTGAGGGTAAGGAGCAGATACCCGCGAAGATTATCTGGAACGGAAAAAACAACGATGACAGATATTTTGAAAGCGAATACAAAGCACGGTTCACCGCGGAATATCGGAAGGGAAATAGACCGGTAGTAGAATCACTGCCCTTTACAATGGATGTTACTCCACCGAGAGCTGATATCAATATAATACCCGTTCCATTTTCACCGGACAATGATGGTGTTGACGATGAACTGAGTATTAAAATAAATGTAAGCGAAGAAAACACAGTCGAAAGATGGAGTTTCTCCATCTACGACGCGGAACGCAGAGGCGTGGACATCACGGCTGCCCCCAAATTTCGCATCTTTTCGGGAAACGGACTCCCGACAAAGGAAATAATCTGGGATGGAAGATCTGACAGCGGAGAACTCGTCTATGCCGCTATGGACTATCCCTATAGATTCGAGGTGCAGGATACATTTGGAAATACTTCTGTTGAATCAGGAAAAATCCCTATCGACGTCCTGGTTATCCGGGAAGGAAATCTTCTGAAAATAAAGATCGCCAATATAAACTTCAAGCCTAACGAGGCGGAATATGTGGATGACAACCCTGAGATAACAGCACGGAACGAATATGTCCTGGATCGTCTGGCTGAGATCCTGAAGAAATACCGCCAATATAAAATAACGATACAGGGACACGCAAACGTTACAAAATTCTGGGACCCGGTACTGGCATCGAAGGAGCAGCAGGAGGAATTGCTGCCGCTGTCGGAAATGAGGGCCGGCACGGTGATGAAGTCCCTTATTGAACGCAATATTTCCCGGGACAGATTGTCCGCGGAAGGTGTCGGAGGAAGTCAGCCGCTGGTACCATTTGATGACGCAGGAAACAGATGGAAGAACCGGCGGGTAGAGTTTATCCTGGAAAAAGAATAGAATGCTGAAACTATTAAAAATCATTTCCGCCCTCCTGCTGATAACGGGAGGGCTTGTTATCGCTTTACTCGCAGCCTGGAATTATCTCGATTCTCCCATTGACACAGCAATTGTGGAGCCTGTTCTTTTTGAAGTTCCTGAAGGCGCAGCGGTCGCCAGGGTCGCGTATCTGCTGCAGGATGAAAGTATTATTCGTTCTGCTCTTTTTTTCAAGATAATGAGCAGGCTGCAGCATACCGAAGGGCAGATAAAAGCAGGTGTATATCGGATGGAACAGAATCTTAAAACCAGTGATGTGCATCGAATGCTGGTCCTTGGAACACAGAAACTCGAAAAGGTTACCCTGCCGGAAGGTTTTACCGCCAGACAGATGGGGAAACGGCTTGAAGACAATAATATCTGTTCTCAGAAAGATTTTCTGGAGGCTGTTTATTCCGAAGAAATACGGGAAAAATACAGGATCCCCGCTGAAGGGCTTGAGGGATATCTCTATCCGGATACGTATATGTTTCAGCAGAAATATCCGGCCCTGCGTGTAGTGGCCCATCTGGTAGATACATTTTTCAAGGAACTGAAGAATATCGATGCAGGATACGGTGAATTATCACCGGAAGCTTTGCATGAAAAAATTATTTTGGCATCGATTATCGAGAGAGAATACCGGGACCCGGCGGAGACGAAAAAAATGGCATCGGTCTTCTACAACCGTCTGGAACAGGGGATGCGGCTTCAGTCCTGCGCGACGGTTGTATACGTTCTGACTGAGCAAATGGGAGAAGACCATCCCAGTTCACTTACGTATGACGACCTGGAAGTAGAGTCAGATTTCAATACATATAAGAGGTGGGGCCTGACTCCCGCTCCAATTTCAAATCCAGGGAAGTATGCCCTTGACGGAGCATTTCATCCCGCTGACACGGATTATTTCTATTTCCTTCTGAAGGATAAGAATGCGGGCAGTCATGTTTTTTCAAACAATCTTAAAGATCATAACAATGCATATCGTCTGTATATTAAGAATTAAGGTATACGTGTAAGAATGAAAATACCTGAAGGAACCTTGGAAGAAATAAACCGTAACCTCAGTATTCTGGATGTGGTAGGCGATTATGTAACTCTTGAGAAGAAGGGGAACAGGTACATGGGCCTTTGCCCCTTCCATGGGGAAAAAACACCTTCCTTCTCGGTAAGTCCGGATAAAAATCTGTTTTACTGTTTTGGTTGTCACAAAGGCGGTACTATGTTTACCTTTGTGATGGAGATAGAGCATATTACCTTCGTCGAGGCCGCAGAAAAGCTCGCGCATAGAGCGGGTATCGAGCTCAATCTGGAAAATTACTCACATGAGGAGCAGTCACGGCGTCAGGCGCTCAGCGAATTGTACCAGAAGCTGAGCGGCAGTTTTCATTATTTTCTTACTGAGCATGAGATGGGAAAAACTGCCCTGGAGTATCTGGACTCCAGGGGGGTGGAAAAGGAAATCATACAGCTGTTTCAGCTCGGCTATGTACCGCAAAAGAGAGAGTGGCTATATGAATTCCTGAAGAGTAAAAATTACTCGGAAGAGTTTTTATCGGCTTCAGGAATCTTTTCAAGGAAGTATCCGCAGCTGTCTCTTTTTAACGGAAGATTGATTTTTCCCATATATACCGCCGGCGGTCAAGTTATTGCCTTCGGAGGACGAAGTATAGACGGAAGGGACCCAAAGTACATAAATTCTCCGGATACCGACTTATTCAAAAAGAGGAAATCATTGTTTGGACTGTATCAGGCGGTAAAGGGTATCCAGGACGCTCATCAGACAGTTATCGTAGAAGGATATTTCGATGTACTTGCCATGTTTCAGGCAAATATTCCCTGTGCTGTAGCACCGCTTGGAACCGCTCTTACAGAAGAACAGTCACAAATGTTGCATCGGTACACGGATAATACGATACTTATTTTTGATGATGATGATGCGGGTCTGAGAGCTGCGTGGCGGGGCATAGAAATTATGGAAAAAGCCGGTATGGAGATCTTCGTGGCGGTACCGAAGGGGGGAAAAGATCCTGCCGATATTCTTTTAAATGAGGGTTCTAATTCCTTGCAGAATATGTTAAAATCAAAAACTAACGGATTCAATTTTCTGGTAGGAAAATCAGTTGAAACGCATGGTCTGGCTGATGCGAACGCGAAGCGGAAGGTGCTTGGAAGCCTGGCTCCCTACCTCAATACTGTTGAATCGGAGGTAAAGAGAGAAGAATACATAAAATATCTTGCGGATACTTTACATGTAGGAACGGAAGCGGTCAGTATGGACCTGCAATCTATTCTGCAGGGTAAAAAAACTCGCAAAGAAGGTCAGGACGCCATGCAAACAAAAAAGATGGAAATTGGCTCTGACCTTTTTCTCATGCTTGCAGTCGTTGTGAATTGTGGGTTTTTCCCCGATGTGCGAAAGAATATATCAATTGAAGATTTACATACAAAGGCTGCCAGAGAGCTGTTTATTGCACTTGAGGAAGCTTTCAGGGCGGATGAGCTGGATATTGATCATATTATTCCAAAAATAGAGGATGAATCGTTACAGCAGCTCATATTTGAGAAATCAGTAACCGGTGAATTTGAGGTAAACGTAGAAGCAATCATAAGGGATGGGCTGAACAGTATACGCGCCCGGTCCCTGAAGCAAAAAAGAGATGAAGTAATATTCAAATTAAAAAGTATAGACCGGGAGGGTTCTCATAGAGGCACCCTAAAAGAACTTCTGTCAGAGAAGATGTTTCTCGACGAAGAACTAAAACGAATGAAGGAAGAGGTGCAATGACAGAACTTGAAACAGATCCTTCTGTTGTTAAACTGTTGGAATATGCAAAGGTAAAGAAGAAAATCACCTACGATGAAGTGAATGACTTTTTGCCGGGATCAATCGTAAACTCGGATAAGATAGAAGAGGTTTTGAGTTTGTTGGAAAATAATAATATAAAACTTGAAGATGAGACGGATATCGCTCTTGCGGATGCGGAAGAGGAAGAAGTTGAGACTTTGGATGAAGGTTTTGAAGAAGAGGCTACTATAGAAGAGGAAGAGAAGGAACCTGCATACTTCAAGAAAAAGGTAGTGTACAGTGACAAAGATTCCTCTTCGATAGATGATCCTATTCGTCTCTACCTCAGAGAGATAGGAAAGGAAAATCTGCTGACAGCGGAGCAGGAAGTCGAACTTTCAAAACAGATGGAAGATGGGGAAAACATCATAAAAGGTGTAATCCATAAGTCTGGTATGCTTATCCCTCAAATGTTTGAAATTACTCAGAAGACATTCTCAAGGATTGATCCCCGTGAAATGGATTTGAGCAAAAAGGAAATCTCAGAAATATTGACGGAGCGGAGAAGACTGAATCAATCTTACAGGGAAAGTATAAAACCAATTACTTCCAAGTTGAAGCAATACATCGAAAATAAAAAAAAGCTGATATCCACAGGAAAGGACGTGCTGCGGGATGAAGATCTGATAAAACTGCGAAAGGCTCTCCTGAAGGATATGAACGGTATAGTGCTTCAGCAGGAAGAAATTCTGGGTTTCTCGGATCGTTTTCTTGACACCGAAAAACGTATTCTCAGATATCAGCGAGACCAGAGAAGAATAGAGAATCGACTTGGAATCAGAAGCTCAAAAGAACTGCGCAGCATGGGGAGAGGCCTGGCTATAGCCGACAAACGCAGGGAAATAGAGGAACAGCTCCAGCTTTCTTCGGATATAATAAAAGAAAAAATAAGACGGATACAGACAAACGATAAGCAGCTGCGGAATATTGAAATAGAGTTTGAAAGCAGTATCGATGAGATCCTTGTAGAGTCGAAAGAGATAGCCCGCGGTAAATATCTGATGAAGACAGCCAAAGATAAACTCATTCAGGCGAATCTTCGTTTGGTTGTCAGTATTGCAAAGAAGTATACAAACCGGGGACTCCATTTCTTCGATCTTGTTCAGGAAGGGAATATCGGTTTGATAAAAGCGGTTGAAAAATTTGAATATCGTAAGGGATATAAATTTTCAACCTACGCAACATGGTGGATCAGACAGGCTATCACGCGTTCAATCTCCGATCAGGCCCGCACCATCAGAGTGCCGGTTCACATGATTGAACAGATAAACAAAGTGGTCAGAGAATCCAGGCAGCTTATGCAGGTATTGGGCCGTGAACCAAGTGATGAAGAAGTAGCGGACAGGCTGGGGTGGTCGGTGCTGCGGGTGAAATCAGTGAAAAACGTGGCACGCGAGCCAATATCGCTGGAAACACCCATCGGCGAGGAGGAGGATTCCCTGCTCGGTGATTTTATCGAAGACAAGGACGTAGAGAATCCTGCAAGCCAAACCGCATTCACGATTCTTCAGGAACAGCTGCAGGATGTGCTTGAAACTTTACCGCCGAGGGAACAGGAAGTGTTAAAAATGCGTTTCGGACTGGAGGACGGCTACTCTCTCACACTGGAAGAAGTGGGCCTCTATTTCAACGTAACGCGTGAAAGAATAAGACAGATTGAGGCGAAGGCCCTCCGAAGATTGCGGCATCCAAAAAGAAGCCGACGTCTGAAAGATTACATTGATACCTAATAGATACAATTCGAAGGAGTTTTGAGTATGATGCAGGAAGTGTTTGAGAAATTGAGGAGTCTACAGGATATCCTTTCAAAAAAGTTCGCTATCGAACATCAGATAGAGGAGACTCCCAAACTGCTCAATACCAAAATAGAATTGCTCAATAGATTGAAAAAGAGCTACCTTGAAAAAAATAACAAGGTTGAGAATATCAAGGACCATATAAAGCATTTACGGATCAGGCTTGATGATGCTGAAAGACAGAGAGAAGAGTATGAGAAGCAGATGGATCTCATTACAACACAGCGTGAATATGAAGCTCTGGACAAAGAAATCAAGGATGCAACGGAAAAGGAACAACAGCTGCGAAAGGATGTTCTGAAGGAAGAAAAGGTTCTTGAAGAATTGACGGATTCACTCAGCAGGGATGAAAAGATGATTCAGCTGCAGGAAGAAGAAATCTCGTCGGAACAGGAAAAAATACAGTCTGAAAATTCAGAAAAACAGAAAGAACTTGAAAAGCTTGAGAAAAAGGAACATGAAATAATTCCTGACCTGGATGGGGAAATTGTGTTCAAATTCGAGAGAATCGTACGCAGCAAATCAGGTTTGGGCATCGTTCCGATAAAAAATTCTGTGTGCACTGGATGTCACATGAGTCTTCCGAAACAGTTTGTAAATGATGTACATAAAGGAGAGGATATCCTCTTTTGCCCGTACTGCAGCAGAATTCTTTTCTTCGAAGAAATTGAAATGACTGAGTCGCTGATCGGCGCGGACGAGGCCGGAAGTTTATCGGACCTGGTCTCACCGGAAGAACTTGAACTAGAGGATTGATAATTATAGGCAGACCGGATGGCCGCCGGATATGTGAATATTCGGAGGAAAGTCCGGGCTCCGCAGGATATGGCGCCGGGTAACTCCCGGAGACACCTTTCGGGGTGTAATAGAAAGTGCCGCAGAAAAAATACCGCCAGTATACTGGTAAGGGTGAAAAGGTGAGGTAAGAGCTCACCGCTCCTTCGGTAACGAAGGGGGCATGGTAAACCTCGTCAGGAGCAAGGTCGAGCAGCAGCTGGGTGATCCGCCCGATAGCTGCGGGTAGACTGCTGGAAGCTGCCGGTAACGGCAGCTCTAGATAGATGGTCATCCATGACAGAACCCGGCTTACAGGTCTGCCTTTTATTTTATTGAAACGGATACCAAAGATGCAACTGCCAGAGAATAGATACCGGTTTTCCGCAGAAAAAGAAATGAAACTTTCAAGAAAAAAGATTCTTGTTGTTTCGGCTGTTATAGTATTAATTGGGACAGGCGCCTTTTTTCTTTTAGGGGGTTCCGGGTACCTTTCCGCCATAAGCAGTCATTTAACAAAACAAAATTCAGAAGACATAGATATTTACCAGCTGTGGGAGCGAAAAGAGTATTCCTATATAAATGAAATATGTGAAGAGAAACTGTTGGAAAATCCCCTGGATCCGGAGTATCTGGCATTAAATGGTTTTGCCTATTTCTATCGAGGTACCAGCCTGTATACTCTTGAAGATCAGATACCTCTCTATGATATGGCAGTCATCAATCTTCGAAAGGCCTTGATTAAAGAGGCTTTGCGCAACAAGGGACAGGTTCATTACATACTCGGAAAGACCTACTATCATAAGGGAAGATTTTACATTGATCTGGCTATCAGGCATCTGGAAGAATCTGTCGCACTCGGATACGAGTCAGCCGACACGTATCGGTATCTTGGTCTGGCGTACAGTGAGCTCGGTGACTATGAACGTGGTGTTGAAAAGTTTCTGGCAGCGGCTGAAGGACAGCCTGACTCTCTGCTTTATATGACCATCGGGCAGACATATTTCAAGATGAAAAAAGTGGACAAGGCACTTGATTTTCTTATGAGGGCGGTACATTCTACAGATGAAGAAACAGTTGAGAAAAAAAGTCGTTTTTTAATTGGAAATATTTATCTTGAAATGAATGAGTTTCAAAAGGCTAAGGACCAGTTCGAGAAGATTCTCTCAATAGAGGCTGATTCCGCTGATGCGCATTACTATTTAGGCGAAATCTATGATAAAATGGGAGAACAGGTAAAGGCCCGGGCAGAGTGGCGGAAGGTATTGAATATTGACCCTTCGCATTACGGCGCTTTATTGAAACTTTACTAAAAAATGGGAGGAGAATAGAATATGGCGTTTAAACGTCTTGCCGATACCTTTTCAACAGATATTGGAATTGACCTGGGGACATGCAACACATTGATCTATGTAAGCGGCAAGGGAATTGTCGTCAGTGAACCTTCCGTAGTGGCAGTGGAAAGGGGAACAAAAAAAGTCGTAGCTGTCGGTGCTGAGGCAAAGAGAATGTTGTGGAAGACACCTGGCGATATCATTGCCATACGGCCTCTACGGGATGGAGTGATAGCTGATCTGGAAACTACTCAGAAGATGATCAGATATTTTATAACAAAAATTCTTCCCAGACGCTTGTTCGTGAAACCTCGAATGGTTATTGGTATACCCACATGCATTACTGAAGTAGAGAGAAGGGCCGTGGAAGAGAGCGCGTACAAGGCGGGTGCCAGGGAAGTAAAGGTTATTGAGGAGTCTCTTGCTGCGGCGATAGGTGCCAATATACCAATATTTGAACCTGCCGGACATATGATTTGTGATATTGGCGGCGGAACAACGGAAATATCGGTGATATCCCTCGGCGGTATGGTAGTAACGAACGCCATACGTCTCGGAGGTGATGAATTCGATGAGGCTATTATCAAGCATGTGAGGAGTGTCCACAACCTCATCGTAGGTGAACAGACTGCTGAAACTCTTAAGATGTCAATAGGAAACGCGGTGGCAGACAAGCAGATCGAAAAAATGGAGATTAAAGGAACTGATGCGATAACTGGTCTGCCAAGACGACTGGAAATTGACAGTGTGGAAGTTCGAGAGGCCCTGCAGGAACCGATCAATTCAGTTATTGAAGAAATAAAGAGAAGTCTTGGTCAGACACCTCCTGAGCTTGCTGCTGATATCGTCGAGCGTGGTATCGTTATGACCGGAGGAGGTTCTCTTCTGAAGGGATTGCCGAAACTTATAGCAAAAGAAACCGGAGTTCCGGTAATACTCGCCGAAGAACCTCTTTTATGCGTTGCAAAAGGGGCCGGGAGATATTTTGAACATGTCCGTCAGGGTCATAACGGCAATCGTCAAATATACAATTATATAAACAGCAGTACCAGGTAAGACTGCAAAATATACACTGTAATGGACGGCATAAAAGGATTTTATTCCCGGCACAGAAATATTATTGTATTGGTGATTCTACTTATCATTTCACTCACTTCTCTCGGTACGCAGTCAAGTCTGGTAAGTAACGCTTCAATACACATGGGATACTCCCTCTTATCTTCTTTTCAAAAAGGTTTTGGCCGGGTTGGACTTTTTTTTAGTGATACATTTAATTCAATAGGTGAACTTCGCAGACTGAGAACTGAATATGAGCTCCTGCAGGAGAAGCTTATTGATTTCCGCTCGATGGAACGAAAGATAGTTGATCTGCGCAGGGAAAATGATGAGTTGCGGAAACTAATAACATTTTCAGAAAAAACCATATATGGACATATTCCAGCGAGAATAATTGCAAAAGAACCGGGAAGCCTCTTTTCCGGATTTACGCTGAACAAAGGTGTCTCTGACGGCATTACAAGGGATTCCGCGGTGATCTCCTATTCGGAAGGTTTTACCTGTCTGGTTGGAAAAATAATTGAAGTTTCAAATCACAGCGCCAAGGTACTGCCGGTCGTGGACCACAGCTGCTATGTAGCGGCAAGAATGCTTGAAAGCAGGTATGAAGGTCTTGTGAATGGAAAAGGAACAGCATCAAAATACATTGAAATGGAATATGTGAAGAAACAGTCAAAAGACGAAATCGAATTCGGGGATCTCGTAATTACTTCCGGGCTGCGGTCTATTTACCCGAAGGATTTGTATATAGGCCGTGTGGTAGAGATAAAGGCTCCTGAATGGGAAACGTCGCTAACCCTCGAACTGCGCCCTCTGATCGATTTTGAAAAACTTGAATACGTTTTTGTATTAGTTGGGGATGGCGAATGATGCAGAAGCAGTACGGGCTTATCTATTTTATCCTGCTCATAGCAGTCGTAATATTGGAAAGCACTATTTTACTTCCATTGAAAATTCATAATACCAGACCTGACATAGTCATGCTTATGATTATTTTCTTCGCCCACCAGAGAGGCAATATTCAAGGTTCTTTGATGGGATTTACAGTCGGCGTGGTCATGGATATCATCGGTATGGCTCCGCTCGGTTTTCATAGTTTTATCTACACAATAGTCGGCTATTTTTTCGGATCAACGAAAGGTAAAGTCTATATAGACGCGCTTACACTGCCCGTTCTTCTCGCTTTGCTTGCTACATTGATAAAGTATGTATTATCATTTATTCTTTCAGCGGTATTTGAACCAAGCCGCCTCGGAGCGTTTTTCACAGTTTCGATTCTTATTGAGTTTGGTTTCAACGCGCTGATATCTCCCTTTTTATATGCCGTGCTGAGAGTATTGAAACTATCACGTGAGCATGAAACTCAAATGATATGAGTGCCGTAAAATGAGTGACAAATATTTTTCCGCCAATACCTTGAAGAAGAAATACAGGTCCAGAATATATGTAATCATTTTATTTATCATTCTCATACTTTTCAGCTATACAGGATATATATTCAGTCTTCAGCTCGTTAAAGGAGGAGAGTTTAAAAACAAGGCGCGTCAGGTTGCACGGCGGGTTTTGCCGATACCGGCCCAGCGGGGAGAAATATACGATGTAAACAAAGATTATCCTCTGGTAATAAACGTCGATTCCTTTGCCATAAGCATCATTCCCGCGGAACTCACGGATGAAAATCTGCTAAAAGTATCGAATAAACTTTCATCATTGCTGTCGATGACTCCGGAAGCTATTTTGAAAAAGATTCCCGATCCATATCGATATTTATATCAGCCCGTTGAGATCAGAAAAGGTGTGGATTTCAATGTGATAACGTATATAGCCGAACATATTGAAGATTTTCCGGGTGTTTCCTGGCAGAGTAAACCCTTACGCAGGTATATGGAAACCGACTCGCTGGTTCATCTGATTGGCTATGTAGGAGACATAAACACCGAAGAACTGCAGGTCATGTACAATCTTGGATACAATATAAATTCGGTTATCGGAAAAAGCGGAATAGAGAAACATTACGATAAGATCCTGAGGGGCGAAAACGGGAAAAGCTACAACATTGTTGATGTTCGGGGCAGAGAAGTACAGACCACGCAGTTGGAAGACGAACCGCCGGAGAACGGTAAAAACATTGTCCTGACTATCGACAGGAGGATCCAGAAATTATGCGAGGAAGCCCTGGGTGATCGAATGGGTTCCGTGGTCGTGTTAAGACCATCGACAGGTGAGATTGTCGCCATGGTTTCCTATCCCTGGTATAATCCGAACAAATTTTATCAGGATGAGGCGGAGCAAAATTACAGAGAATACGCCCTCGATCCAAACCATCCATTTATAAACAGAGCGATACAGGCCAGTTATGCACCGGCCTCAGTATTCAAAGTGGTCATGACTACAGCTGCCGTTGAGGAAGAAGCCATTGATCTTGAAAAAAGAATTAACTGCAGCGGATCTCTTTGGGTAGGAAACCGCGAATTTAAATGTCATGAACCGGAAGGTCACGGGAGACTGAATCTCGCTCAAGGCCTGGCTGAATCCTGTGACGTGTACTTTTACACCCTTGGTTTGAAGTATCTTGGCATAGACATCATTTCACAGTACGCAAAACGTTTCGGATTAGGAGAATATACTGGTATCGATGTGCCGAATGAAGTAAGAGGTCTTGTGCCGACTCCCGTATGGAAAGAGCAGGTCCACAATTCAAGCTGGGTTGGCGGGGACACGGTTAATACTTCAATCGGACAAGGTTATCTCTCCGTCACACCTATACAGATGGCCAACATGATGGCGATGGTTGTAAATGAAGGGGAGGTATATAAGCCTCATATTGTAAAAGAAATAATAGAGCCTACCAATGGCAGAGTGATTCAGTCGGTGGAACCGGAATTACTCCGAACATCTTCGATACGAAGAGATACTTTCCGAACAGTTCAGGAGTATTTACGCGGTGTTATAACCGATGGTACGGCGGAAGTCGTGATCACAACCGAGGCAGTAGATGTCGCGGGCAAAACAGGAACAGGAGAAGTCGGGCTTGAGGACCGATGGAATGCCTGGTTTGCCGCGTATGGACCATACGGCGGTCCAACAGAAGATCAACTTGTTGTCGTTACCATGGTGGAAGCTACGAATGAATGGGAATGGTGGGCAGTCCGCGCGGCAAATATAATTTTTCAGGGAATTTTCGCGAATCAGGATTATGATGAAGCAATAGAAGCTCTGCGCTGGGGGTGGCTGCACAATGATCGGCAATGATCCTGTTGGTGTTGAAATAAAAAAGGGTGTGTCCATCTTTCAGTTTGATTTTCTGATATTCCTGTCGATGCTGCTTCTGATGACCATTGGAGCGCTGTTCATCTATTCAAGCGGAGTTAATTCAGAGGGGCAGATCATATCAGTTGAATACCGGTATCAGCTTGTATGGATCGGTACAGCCCTTCTAATCTATTTTTTGTTTCAGATTCCTCATTACCAGATTCTGCAAAAATATTCGTTTCGCATATATGCTGTTTCAATATTGGTAATGATTGGTACACTTCTTTTCGGAAAAGAAGTAAACGGCGCACGGTCCTGGCTTGGATTTTTCGGATTCGGAATACAACCTTCGGAATTCATGAAAATGGCGCTCATTCTCATGCTGGCCAGCTTTTACCAGTATCGAAGCAAGGAAATCGACACCTTTTCCACTTTCATATTCGGCCTGCTTATCACCCTGCTGCCGATGGTTCTCGTTCTGCTGCAGCCTGATATGGGTACGGCGCTGGTCTATATACCCGTCTTTCTGGCAGTCAGCTATATTGCAGGTGTGCACCGCAGGTACCTGCTGTATTTCTTTTTACTGGGACTGCTTACCATACTGTTTGCGGTAATCCCCGTCTGGGAACATTTCATACTTCAACGGGACATCAGATTTATTTCAGTTTTTAACGAACCGCGACTGATGTTTTTTACTTCAGGAATATTTTTCGTCACCGGTAGTTTATCCCTGATTTCCAATAAAATTACAAAACGCGGTTATTTTTTCAACATCGGCATGATCCTTCTATTATTTTCATTTTCGCTGATTGCTTCGTATTTTTTTCGAAGTTTCCTGAAGGATTATCAGATAATGCGCCTGATTGTATTTATAAAACCGGATATTGATCCCCGCGGAAGCGGTTGGAACATTATACAGTCGATGACGGCGGTGGGATCCGGGGGTTTTTGGGGTAAAGGATTTCTACACGGGACCCAGAGCCATTATCAGTTTCTGCCTCAGCAAAGTACTGATTTTATATTTTCCATTATAGCACTCTTTGGAATAATACTTATCAGGGGTTTTGTAATACTACTGAACGCGGGAGATGATTTCGCGGTATATGTGGGAACGGGTATTCTGTTTATGCTTTTTTTCCACATGGTCATCAACATAGGGATGGCCACCGGGATCATGCCGATAACGGGTATTCCGCTCTTTTTTCTGTCCTATGGAGGGTCCAGCTTATGGACCGCGACGATAGGGCTGTCACTCCTGCAGAACATCTATCTGAGAAGATACAAATATTGAGAGATATGAATGAACAGAATAAAACCTGAGATTGACCTGGCAAACATACTTCCGCTTGTACAGACTCCCGGACGCTATACGGGAGGAGAGTACGGTGCTGAAAAAAAAGATTTGAACGGAAAATTACTTACAGCCATTTGTTTTCCGGATTTGTATGAAATCGGAATGTCCAATACAGCAATTAAACTGCTTTATTCACAGATAAACAGTATTGAAGGTGTGGTCTGCGAACGGGTCTTCTCTCCGGCCCCGGATTTTGAAAGCCGTATAAAGGAAGCCTCGATTCCACTGTATACTCTCGAAAGCGGGATTCCTCTCCGGTCACTGGATATACTTGGATTCTCGGTGGGCTATGAACTTTCCGCGACAAATATACTCGCTGTATTAGAAACCGGCGGTATCGAAATTTTTAGAGGCAATCGAAGTGATAACAGCCCGATCATCATAGGCGGCGGACCAGCATTGAGCAATCCGGCACCCTTCAGGGATTTTTTTGACGCGATTTACATGGGTGAAGCAGAATATAGTTACAGTATGATTGTTGAAGCGGCGCGGGACCTGAAACGGCAGGGAGCGCATCGTGAAGACCTTATGGAAGTCCTTATGGGTTTCGATGACGTGTGGATGCCGGATAAAAAAGAGTCCGCGAAACGAGGTGTGTGGAAGGGATTCGATACAGCACGTGCGGGTAAAATTCCAGTACCGAATATCAGTGTTGTTCAGGACCATGCTGTAATTGAGATAATGCGGGGATGTCCCAATGGATGCAGGTTCTGTCACGCAGGATTGTACTACAGACCATTCAGGCAAAAATCATTTGAAGCCATTATTCGAGAAGCGGACTTTTATGTTCATGAACTGGGTTACAGGAAGATAACACTATCTTCACTTTCTACAGGAGACTACAATCAGCTTCACGCTCTTGTACGTAACCTCAATTCAAGATATACGGGTTTGGGGGTCTCGTTTTCACTTCCCTCGCTGCGTGTAAACAGTGTCACTCTTCCGCTTTTACAGGAATTGTCAGTTGTGCGTAAAAGCGGCCTTACATTCGCGGTTGAAACGCCGCGGCTTGACTGGCAGCGCAGCTTGAATAAGGAAGTTCCGGTTGAACGGGTGATAGAAATTTTACAGGAAGCAAGACAGCGCGGCTGGAATATGGCGAAGTTCTATTTTATGATCGGATTGCCGGAACACCTGTATGAAGGCGAAGATGAGGCACAGGCCATAGCGGAATATTTATGGGAAGTAAGAAAAAAGACAGGATTTAAACTGAATGTAAATATCGGCACTTTTATACCGAAGCCCCACACACCATACCAATGGTCACGCCAGCTTACGGAGCAGTCGGCACTGGAAAAAATCAGATTTCTCAAAAACGAGTTTAACAGAACTCCAGTGAAGATTTCGTATCATTCGCCGTTTATTTCCCTGATGGAAGGTATCATTTCAAGAGGTGATAACAGGGTAGGGGAACTGATACTTTCTGCGTATAGGGCAGGAGCGCGTCTGGACGCCTGGGAAGAACACCTGGACTATGATATCTGGAGAAAGGTCGTTGAAGAGTCCAGCTGGGATGTCCTCGAATCTACGTGCAGGGAGAGGAAACCGGATGAAACTCTTCCATGGGACACTGTTGATCTTGGTTTTACAAAAAAATATTTGCTCAGTGAATTGGAAAAATCAAAAAATCATGTTCTTACCGACCAGTGCAGTTATCCATGCACGCACCATTGCGGTATTTGCTCCGGAGGAATCAGTCCCAATATACCTGAGAATAATGGGGATTTTGATCGGATATTTGAAAAAGCGGATACAATACAGCAGGACGGCAGCTGGTTTCTCTTCATATTCAGTAAAACCGGCAAAGCACGCTTTCTTTCACATATCAATGTTATGACCATATTTGAGAGAAGTTTTCAACGGGCCGGTATAGCTCTGCAGTATAGCGAAGGTTTTAATCCAAAACCGAGAGTTGAATTTGCCCAGCCCCTTAGTCTCGGCATCAGCTCACTCTGTGAAGCAGGCCGCTTTAAATTAAAAGCGACCGATCATGAGCCGGAACCTCTGAAGATTATGGAATCTCTTAATAAAAGACTTCCTGAAGGATTTTGTATAGACAGGATTGAACCATTTACGGAAAAGTACTCTCATGGTCGTGGCAAGTCTCTCATGTCCCTGTACGCAGGGTCTACGTACGCTATTACGGTGAACCCGGCTAATATGAAAGATGATATTTCTCTGGAAAAATTGTATCAGGACATTGAACGATTCATAAGCGGTATACAGGGCAGGCTTGATTGGTTAAAAAAGGAAGACAATGAAATTCATCTTTTTGTGCCGGCGAAAGGCACTGTCTATTACTCATTAAAAAACCTTTTCAACGAGATAACTGAGGGAATTGGGCCATTTTTATCAAGGTATAATATTACAAGGACCGAATTATATATGAGTGAGGGTACAATAGAAGATCCGCAAAAAATAATGTATGAAAATTACTTAAAACTATCTCTTAAGTGAATAGTTTTTTATACATAATTTACTTCAGAATCAGGTCATGAAATCTTTTTTTGCCTGCTCCCATAGGAGATCCATAGTATCAAAATTATCACTTGTTAATTCAAGGTTCTTTTCTTTCATTTTCTTCTCGATGTAAGCGAACCGTTTAAGAAACTTTTTATTGGTTCTGTGAAGAGCTATCGCGGGATCAACTTTTAGAAATCGTGAAATATTAATTACCGAAAAAATAACGTCACCGATTTCCTCTTCAATTTTTACAGGTTCACGCTCATTTTCAACAAGCAGAAGTTCTTTTAGTTCGTCGATCTCTTCATGCAGCTTATCAAAAACATCCTGTATATAATTCCAGTCAAAACCAGCCTTTGATGCTTTTTTTTGTATTTTGTATGACCTCTCAAGCGGAGGCATGGTTCTGGGAATAGAATCGAATATTGACTCTTCTTCAAGACCGTTTTTTTCAATATTTTTCTTTATATGGTTCCAGAGTTCAATGACCCTGTCAGGGTCGTCTTCTGTGACATCGCCAAATACATGCGGATGACGGCGGATAAGTTTTGCTGAGATATCCTGCAGTACTTCGGGCAGGGTGAAGCTTTCGTTCTGCTCATAAATATAAGCTATCATCAATGTGACTAAAAGAATGTCGCCGAGCTCTTCCCTGGTGTTTGTCAGATCTGAATTTTCAATCGCGTCAACCAGTTCGTATACTTCTTCAAGAAGACTTGGTCCGAGACTGACAGGTGTCTGCTTTTTATCCCATGGGCATCCATCGGGACCGCGAAGTGTACGGATGATACTGTAGAAATTTAAGAATGAATCCGATATACGTTTTGATTCATCGATAGTAAAACCAAGAAGCTTGTCTTTATAGCTCAAAATTTACCTCACAGACATTTAAGTAGACAGAATATACATTATCAGTAGTTATATGCATATAAAAATAAGTCTTTTTATAAGATGTACTATTCACCGTTTTCATTTCTACCACTGGCCTTTACAAAGATCCACAGCAATAAAATTGAAGTAATAAGCGGTGGAAAA
>Ga0272442_10004768_pt1 | contig 18376 bp, 16 predicted proteins | sample SSMForm2O_FD_200262 | JGI IMG/M metagenome (GOLD analysis project Ga0272442, IMG submission 200262) | Marine sediment archaeal communities from Little Sippewissett salt marsh, Falmouth, MA, United States - SSM-Form-2O | ecosystem: Environmental > Aquatic > Marine > Wetlands > Sediment ... | reverse complement strand
ATACAGCACCGGCTTTATCACCCTGTTCCTCGGAACCGGACTGGAATACACCGGAAATATCCACCTGGATCCGACTGAGTTTCTGGAATCCTTCAGTCTGACCTTTGACCGGCTGATGGATAAAGTGCTCAGAAATGAAATCATCGATTCCAAGACCATTGTCTGCATGCTTCTGGCCAGGGACGCGCTGTCCGGAGTCGCGGCAGATTCTGCTTGATTTCAAGCGGATATTCTGTTATCATGCAGTACAAGGTACTTTTTACGGGAGGGAGATATCATGAAACGGTCGCATCTCCTGTTTCTCCTGATCGTCCCGGTCATATCCTCCAGAGCAGAAAATTTCATTCTCAACGGCCATCTGATTTCCCATATTGAATACCGTATGGATCAAAGCATCGTGCCCGCCCCGGGAACGCGGTTGCTGGTGCTGAGCTATGTGGAGCCGCCCGATTTCGATTCCCCCAGTTACCGGCAGTCCATCGACCAATTTCATCTTTCTTTTTCAACAGATCCAGCCAGAATTGAGAAGGTCAGGGACAACCGGGGCAATTCTGTGATCACCGCCACATGGATCGGACCGCCGGATCAAATCAGGGCAACAGTCTCTTTTCTGGCGGCCAATCGCACCAGACTGCAGCCGCTTGTGACAAGCGCGCGTTTCCCGCCGAAACGGCTGCCGGCAGATGTTGTCGTATACCTGCAGCCGACGTCCCAGGTCCCTTCGGATGATGCGGCGATTATCAGGCGGGCAAAGGCCCTCACAAAAAATGCCGCCACGGAATTCGATGCGGTACAGAAGATATTGACGTGGATTGTGGATTACATCCGGTATGAACTGCGACCGGACGCGTACGGCGCTGCCTATGCGCTGGAGACGGGTCTGGGCAACTGCCAGAATTACAGTCATCTGACAGCCGCTTTGATGCGGGCGGTGGGCATTCCGGTCCGAATTGTCAACGGTATCACACTGAAGGAAGCGTATCACGCACGAACGGGAAAGGGCATCCTTACCATGCGTATGGCCCAGGGCCGGCATTCCTGGATTGAGGTCTATTTTCCGGATCTGGGATGGATACCCTTCGATCCCCAGCAAATGCAGCTGTTTGTAAGCAACCGTTTTATCCGGATTGAAGTCGGACTGGATAACAATGAGACGGTTGCAGACGGTTGTGTCAGGTGGCGCCAGAGCAGTGGATATACCGGCATGCCGGTGTTTCATGAGTCGATCAGGGCTTCGTTCAGCACCGATGAAGTACGACTGACAGCAGACAGGCAGAATTACGGACCCAGGAAGATCCTCTTTACGCCCGCTGTTGAGGCGGAGTTCAGCGCGCTTTTTTTCAGGGAAGCATCCGAAGCGCCTGCTGTTTTTACCGCAGAGGTTCCGGGTGGTGTTGATTTGCCCATGCCCGTGATGTTCGGTAATCTCGATTTTCCTGAGGATATTGATTTTCTGGAGACGCGATCCCCGGGAGAATCACCGGCTGACAGTCTGAGAATGCTGACCAGGAACTTTTTGGTAGAGACTGCGGAATATGTGACATCCGGCGGACAGCAGTATGCCCAGACTTTCCTGGTTGACCGGCCCGTGATGATTCATCAGACGGGTCTGGCGCTTCACAAGTTCGGCGGCCACGGTCAGCTTTGGGTGGAGCTGCTGCGGGATGACGGAACGGGCAGACCCGGGGAGGCAGTGGCTGTGACACAGCTGAAACCGCTGTCTCAAATATCTGCTGCTGCCGGATACCGGTGGGAGGATTTTGATTTTGATACACCGGTTCGTCTGGAGCCCGGACGTTACTGGCTGGTGCTGGCATATACGGGAAGTCCTGTGGTCAACTGGTTCTTCTCTTATGGAAAGCCCGTGGGCCCTTCGGATGGTACCCGGTACAAGGTGCTTTTTGATGAAGACTGGGACCGGATATTGAATTATGAATTCAACTATCGCATTATCGGCAGTACGGGGATGTGAATGCATGATCATGACGGGGAACGGGTATAAAAAGAAACGTGACCGGGCTTGTGTGCCCGGTTTTTTTTTGGGGTGCGGATTGACGCATTTCGATTTACCGGCGAAATTTTCAAAATGAAGCGACATAATATATGCTGTGAAATATGATCAGGCAAATGCGTTGTATGTCGGGTTAAATCATAATATATCAATAGATAAGACATTTTCGTTACTGCATGTTCACATGAAAATGTGTAACAATAAGTATTCCGTTTTCAGATATGGCCTGATTTCTGCATGGAGGAATCTTCATTGGCGCCTGCCCGGGCGGGAGGGAAAACCGGATGATGCATATCATGCTTGAAGCGAATCACTGCCCTGCCGCACCCATTTCCCGGGGCCGGAAAAAAGTTTCATTTCAATGAAACATGGTTTGTACCACCAATACTGAAAGGAGCCGGTAATGAGGATGCTGAACAGATGCATCGCTGTTGCAGGAGTGTTTTTGCAGACGTCGATGTCCCTTGCCCAGCTGGGTCTGTCGAACCTGCAGGTTCACGGATTTGTCAGTCAGGGGTATATGAAGACGTCGGACAACAATTATCTGACCATGATGACCAGAAACGGCAGTTTTGAATTTAATGAAGCGGCGGTGAATTTCTCTTTTACACTGGGACCGAAACTGCACGGCGGCATTCAGCTTTTTTCCAAAGATCTCGGCAGGGAGGGCAATCACAACATTATACTGGATTGGGGTTACGGGGATTACAGATGGCGGGATTTTCTCGGCATCCGGCTGGGACGCATCAAAACGCCACGGGGGCTTTACAATGAAATCCGGGATATTGACGTGCTCCGTCCCACCGTCCTGCTGCCGCAAAGTGTTTATAATGAAGGCATCAAAGATCCGGCATTTGCCTATCAGGGCGGAGGCTTGTACGGGTATGTCTCCATCGGAGCGTTGGGCGACCTGGCCTATGATGCATTTGCAGGGACGTTTAATGTGCCTGATCCCAACGGCGGATACTGGGACAACAATTTCAGGAACATGATGCAGGGCGCGCTCCGGTCGGGCGAATTCCCGGCACAGCCAAATGCCACCATCCGGAATCCGTTTATACGCGGCAACCGGCTTTATGGCGGCGCCCTGAAATGGGAAACACCTCTGGAAGGGTTGAGATTCGGCGGCAGCATTCTTTATGCGGATGTGGATGTGGAAGCGGAACTGGAACTGATTATTCCGATTCAGGCCATTTCAATCATCCGCGTGATGCCGATGCATACCGATGTGCAGATTAAAAACCATATTGTGGGATCCTGTGAATATAAAAACCAGCGATTGACGCTTGCAGCCGAATATCAATATGAAGAGCGTCATATCCGGGAACCGGAACATATGATATCCATAAGGGCTGATTTTAAGGGCTGGTATACTCTCGGTGCCTATCGCATCACCGATTACCTGACCCTTGCCGGATACTATTCCGTTTCCGAAGATGATGATGATTCGATTGCAGAGCAGCCGGCCTATTACGGATGGCTCAGGGATACGGCACTTGGTTTGAATTTCAGGCTGACATCCTCCTGGATCATGAAAGTGGAAGGCCACTATATGGATGGCGGGTACCATCTGGGGGTTCGTGAAAACCCGGATGGATTCGAACAATACTGGTACCTGCTGGCCGTCAAAACATCCTTTCACTTTTAATCCATGATATCCTACAGGAGGTACAGATAATGAAACGGCAAAATATATGGATACTGATGTTATCCCTGAACTGTTGCTTTGCATCGTTCGGCCAGAATAAAAATTATAAAATCATTGTCAATGCCGGGTTGCCCTACGAGAACATTGAACGGACAGTGATTCAAAAAATATTTCTTGGAAAACGCACAACATGGGACAACGGGAGTCCTGCTATTCCCGTGACACTCAACAGCAGAGATGTCCATGCGGCGTTCCTGAATGACATTGTCAAAAAATCCCCCGACGCATTTAACTCGCTGTGGATGTCCCTGCTTTATACGGGAAGAGCCACACCGCCACCATCCTTTGCGTCGGATACCGAACTTTTAATGTATGTGGCCGAAACACCCGGGGCCGTGGGATATATTGAAAGTACAACATCACTGGAAAATGTCACGGGCATACGGGTGATTACAGTGAAGGATTAACCGGTTTAAACATACTGCGGATGTGTGGAAGACGACAGGGGGGGATGTTTACCGGATCACACCGGACGATCCTGAATACTGCAACAGTGTTCAGGATCCTTTTTATGTTCATTGCCGCCTCAGACGGAGTCTCGATCGGAATACAAGCCTGCACGGATATGCTTTCCCTTGGCCTTCACCCTTCGCGGGCAGGCCGGAAACCGCCGCCTTTGAAGGCGGTGGTTTACTGTGAACATCCTTTGGAACGCGGCAGGCTGTCTTCCGAACGATGAAACCAGACCGGGTTGGTCAGACAGAAATTCCGGCGCTTTTTCTTTTTAACGATCAGTTCTCCGCGCAAATATCCCCTTGCCGGTAAACCGGACACATTGATGGTCTGTATGTGCGAGTGCAAACCGCTGAACCGCCTGATGCTGTGCAGCAGGTGTTCCTGGTGGTTTTCCGTATCGCCAAGCCATATCTTTAAACAGTGCAATCTTCCAAATTCATCGGTGGATCCGCATTCCATGTGCAATGAAAACAGGCGGCCCCGGATGGTGTCACCGTGAAGGGCTTTTTCGCCGGAATCATTGATCAGTGTCATGGACAGGGCAGGACCGGAGGTTACATATGTGTGACCGCGGGCCAGTGATTCGATCAGACGGCTGCGGCGGAGTGCGCCGTTTATGTGGACGCCGGTCCGGAACCGGCCGAAGATATATGCGTCGCGGTTTACAAAAAAGAGAAACGGAAGACCGAGCTGTCTGAAACGGTTGAAGTTGCCATGGGCGTCGTTACCGGCCACAATCGACAGCTTTCTTCCTGACAAAAGCAGGCGGATCCATTGTCTGAGTCCCCGCCGGAAAGAACGGTCCGGGACGCCATTCAAAATCTGGAGTCCGTTGAGCCGTCCGTGCCTGTAATCCCGAACCGTCCATTTGCCGCGGCGCAGCAACAGGCGGTGCAAAAAATTAAACCGGTCTTCCGGATGGGCCGCATAGGCAAGGGCCGAATCGTCCATTGATTCCAGGATATCCGTGATCTGAAGTTCCGGTTCGGTCTCAAACCATTTTTCCGCACCATCCCCGGATCCATGAAAGAATTCCCTGTTGTTGAGCACAAGCAGGTGCACATTCCGCCGACCGGCACTTCCCGCGGAGACTTCTTCACCCGGAATCATGATGATATGCTTCTGGTTTTCAACCCGCTGTGCCTCACGGATCAACCTTTTCCATTTGATCAGATGCGGGTCCTTTTTCAGATAGTCGGTTTCGTCATCGTCCAGATCGTACGAGTGATCCGTGATACCGATAAAATGGAGTCCCGATGCCCTGGCCATTTCCGCTGTTTCGGAGAGCGGAGCGCCGAATTCCACCTGGTCGCTTGTCAGACTGGAATGATAGTGGAGATCCCCCAGATACCAGCTTTTAAAACGGGGGTAGGGTGCGCCGGCCACATGTACCTGAAACGGACGGTGCCGGATGCCCCGGTAATTGTCCATGGTAAAACGGAATACCCGCCCGTCCTTGTGGCGGCGGATTTTAAATGCTGTCCGGATGTCCATGCGGCCGCTGTAACCGGACCGGACAGGGAAGGAAAAGACATGGGACCAGAAGGGATCGTTGATTTTTTCCGGAAGATCCGGAACGTGAAAACGGCGGATCCCGCCGCCGGCATACCGGCACTGAATCAGCACCTCGAGCATGTCAACGGGGAAACGGTCCGCATCCTTGATAATCAGAAGAACCGGGACAGGACTTTCGGGTTCCACCCTGCTGGGGATGTCGCTTACGATTTCCGGAAGATCGCGAAAAACAAGACTGAATCCGCCCAGGGTATGATGCATTTCCGCATAGAGAATCGGTATTAACAGGGTCCATTCCGGCCGCACAACTGCTCCCCGCCCTATTTTTCGTACAGATAACGCTTGATTTTATTGGTCGGTGTTTTTTCAAACGGTTCGGGAGATTCGATAATCCTGTTGATCCGCATGAATGCGGGCAATGCCTCGTTTAATTCATGCCGGGCCTCCTCCAGAAGAGCGAGTTTCCGGCGTGCGGCCTCGGAAGCGGTCATGTCCGTCAAGCCATATTCGCGTTCCATGAAGTCGATATCGGGATACACCATGGCGACCAGTTTTCCCTGTTGCATGGTAACAAGAATTTCCTGAATGAGGGAACTTTTCAGGTACAGCTGTTCGATGATTTCGGGATAGATATTTTCGCCGGAAGGGCCGATAATGACATTTTTGATCCGGCCTTTGATATACAGATAGTCCTCGCTGTCGAAACAGCCCAGATCACCGGTACGCAGCCAGCCGTCTTTCGTTAAAATGGCGGCGGTTTCATCCGGATTGTTGTAATATCCCTGCATGACAATGGGTCCGTGCACCATGATTTCCCCTTCACCGGTCACGGGATCCGGATTGTCTATTTTCATCTCAATACCCGGGATGGGCTGACCGCATGAGCCGATTCGGACATGGCCGAAAGGATTGATAGTCATGATGGGAGATGTTTCCGTCATGCCGTAACCGGTTGAGTACTGGATGCCGGCATCGCGCAGGAAAATTTCGACATCTTCGTTGAGTGCAGCGCCGCCGAACATGAAAAAGCGCAAATGTCCGCCCAGAGAGGATACCAGCTTTTTTCCGGCAATCCGGTGCAGCTGTTTCCGGAAAAACCGGTATCTGTACAGCTTCGCCGTCAGTGCGGATTTCTGTATGCCCGGAAGGATCTGTTTCCGGTAAATTTTGTCCATAACGAGGGGAACGGTCAACACGCCGGTCGGTCCGACGGTCTTCATCGACTCCAGCAATTTAGCGGGTGTGGGCATGCCTTTCATGTAATAGATACTGACACCTGTGGCCAGGGCGCAGAGCATGCCGCCCGTGGCTTCAAATGCGTGGGAAAGCGGCAGAATCGACAGAAAACGGTCACGCTGATCGATGGGAAATTTCCGGATGCCGTAAATGACATCCCATGCAATATTGCCGTGACTCAGCATGACGCCTTTGGAGTGGCCTGTTGTTCCGGAGGTGTAAATGATCACTGCCAGATGATCCGGTTCAGGCCGGGGAAGGGGCTGCATGGTATCCGGGGCGGATGAATGCTGTTTCAGCCAGCCGGCAAAGGTTTTATTGACCGGTACTTTCCGGATTTTTTTAAATGACAGGTCTTCCAGCGTTATGATGGTATGCAGCGGGTCCAGAGCCGCCTCTTCCACCATATGGCGGTATTTGTCATCAATGAACACGGCGGCTGCGCCTGTTTCCCTCACAATGTGGTGGACACTTTCTTCAGGAAAACCGGGCAGGATGGGTACAGCGACCATGCCTGTCATGGTCAGCGCCAGATAGGCCTGCACCCAGTGGGGACTGTTGCTGCCCAGAATGGCCACCCTGTCACCGGGGCATATGCCATTGTCAATCAACCGGTAAGAGAGCAGCGCGATACGGGATTCCAGCTCCTCATAGGAAATCGGAGTTTCTCCGGCGAATGCGATGGACGGCAGGGACCGGAAATTCAGAAAACTGCGTTCCAGCAGATCACGGATGGTCGGTTTTTTTAATTCCATTGTCAAAGGCACCTCGCAAGTATTCATGTGGCAGGATGACTGTAATAAACAAGGAATACAGACAAAAGCAAGCGGAATTTGTCAGCCCGGTAAAAAAAAATGTGAAAAAAGTGGCATTTATAAATGAAAAACAGTATATTAAACATTCAATTTCACGGTCTGTCAGGCCATTGATCTCTCCGGAAAAAAATCGTACATTATGAATGAATCAGGGGTTTGATATAAAACATCTGTATCTTGTTTGCAGGAGGTGGTATTCATGTTCAGGATGGACAAGCAATACAAACTCAAAGTGGGGCTGGCGGAAATGCTGAAAGGCGGCGTGATAATGGATGTCACCAATCCGGACCAGGCCCGGATTGCCGAAGACGCGGGCGCCGTATCAGTCATGGCCCTCGAGCGGATCCCCGCCGATATCCGGGCCCACGGCGGTGTGGCCAGAATGTCCAATCCCAAAATAATCCGGGACATTATGAAAGCGGTGTCCATTCCGGTGATGGCCAAATGCCGCATCGGTCATTTTGCGGAAGCCCAGGTGCTTCAGTCCCTGGGTGTGGATTTTATCGACGAGAGTGAAGTGCTGACCCCTGCTGATGAGCGCTATCATGTGGATAAATGGGATTTCAGGGTCCCTTTTGTATGCGGCTGCAGGGATCTGGGAGAGGCGCTTCGGCGGATCTCCGAAGGCGCGGCGATGATCCGCACCAAGGGAGAGGCCGGCTCCGGCAATATTGTGGAGGCGGTCCGGCATATGCGTACCGTGCAGACCGCCATCCGGGAAATTTCGGTTCTGGGTGAAGAAGAGCTGGTCATCAAGGCCAAGGAAATGGGTGTCTCCGTGGATCTGCTCAAATATGTGAAGAAACACAGGAGGCTGCCTGTGCCGAATTTTGCGGCCGGCGGTGTTGCCATTCCGGCGGATGCGTCTCTCATGATGCAACTGGGTGCTGAAACCATTTTTGTGGGTTCAGGCATTTTTAAATCGGAAGATCCGGCGGAACGGGCCAAAGCCATTGTCATGGCCACCACGCATTACAATGATCCGGATATCGTGGCCAGGGCATCGGAAAAACTGAAAGATGCCATGCCGGGTCTTGAGATCGGGAAAATACCGGAAGAGGAAAGGATGCAGGAGCGGGGATGGTAGATGAATAAGCTCGCGGTCGGTGTGCTTGCCCTGCAGGGTGATTTTGAGCTGCATCAGAAAAGCCTGAGAAAGCTGGGTGTGCATGCCCCTCTGGTCCGGACGAAGGAGGAACTGGATGCCTGCCGGGGACTGATTATCCCCGGAGGAGAATCCACCACATTGATCAAATTGCTGAATAAAACCGGCATGCCGGAAGCCGTGAAAAAATTTTCGGAAGACAGACCGGTATTCGGAACATGCGCAGGCTGCATTGCCATGGCCACCCGTATTACCAATGACACCATGACGCCGATGGGGCTGATCGATATGGACGTGGAGCGGAATGCATACGGGCGGCAGGTGGATTCCTTTGTGGATACGGTTCAGATTCCCATGTTTGACAGCCGTCCCGGCTTCGAAGGGATTTTTATCCGGGCTCCGAAAATACTGAGTGTCGGGGGGGAAACAGAGATTCTCGCGTATCATCGTGATGAAATTGTCATGGCACGCAACAAACGCGTCCTGGTTGCCACGTTTCATCCGGAGCTGACCGGCGATACCCGAATTCACCGGTTTTTTTTGGAAGCATTTTTTACCTCTGCCTGACCGCCCGATCATTTACGTTGACCCATTCCATGTCTCTGCCGGATGCCGGCAGTTTCGGATAATCCGTGTGATGCTGAAAAAATATGAACAATTTCAACTTCGGGACTGGCAGCGTTCGGATATCGATGCCCTAGTAAAATATGCTGATAACCGGAAAATCTGGCTGAATCTCCGTGATGTTTTTCCCCACCCCTATACACGAAAGGATGCGGAAGCATGGCTGGGAATCACCGGGGAGCGGTATCCCGGGACGCATTTTGCCATTGTCATTGACGGCGAGGCGGCGGGAGGCATCAGTCTGATCCCCAAAAGTGATGTTTACCACCGGACCGCGGAAATCGGATACTGGCTTGGCGAGCCTTTCTGGGGAAGGGGCATTGTGACCACCGCCGTGAAAGCCGTTACGGAATGGGGCTTTTCCACGTTTGATCTTTGCCGGATCGAGGCCGGTGTGTTTGGACACAATATGGCTTCCATGCGCGTGCTGGAAAAAGCCGGATATGTCCGGGAAGGCGTCCTGCGAAAAAGCATCACCAAGGACGGCACAACCATGGATTCTGTGTTGTATGCAAAAATAAGAGAACAGGAATCGTGAACCTCGATCAGATCATCGATATGCTGTCCCGTTCCCCCGGATTTCGCGGACAGGTGACCCACTGGGAGCGCATTCCACCGCAGGAAGCACGCACCAGCGGTTTTCCCGAAAAACTGGATCCCCGGCTTCTGGATGGTCTGCGCCGGCGGGGTATCGGGCAGCTCTACACGCATCAGACCGATGCGGTGAATCATGTTCTTCAGGGCAGGCATGTGGTGGTGGTAACCCCCACGGCATCGGGCAAAACCCTGTGTTACAATTTACCGGTTCTCGATGCTGTTCTGGGAAATCCGGAGAGCCGCGCCCTCTATCTGTTTCCTACCAAGGCCCTTTCCCAGGATCAGGTCAGTGAGCTTCACGACCTGATACAGGTCATCGGCGCGGATATCAAAACATACACATTTGACGGAGACACCCCGGTATCGGCCAGGAAGGCGATTCGCATGGTGGGTCATATTGTGGTGACCAATCCGGACATGCTGCATCAGGGCATTCTGCCCCATCATACAAAATGGGTCAAGCTTTTTGAAAATTTAAAATACGTGGTCATCGACGAAGTGCATTCATACCGGGGGGTTTTCGGCAGCCATCTGGCCAATCTGATCCGGCGGCTGAAACGTATCTGTGATTTTTACGGCGCCAGGCCGCAGTTTATCGGATGCTCCGCCACCATTGCGAATCCCCGGGAGCTTTTTGAAAAACTGATTGAGGAAGAAGCGGTTCTGGTGGACAATAACGGTGCTCCGCGGGGAGAAAAGCATTTTATTTTCTACAATCCCCCTGTTGTGAACGCAGAGCTTGGCATCCGCAAATCCGCTGTCAAGGAGGTGCGCAGTATTGCCAGGCAGTTTCTCGCCGCCGGTGTGCAGATTATCGTATTCTCCCGCAGCCGGCTCAGGGTGGAAATACTGCTGACATATCTCCGGAACTGTATGAAGGAATTGAAAAAACCGGCCGGTCTGATACGGGGGTACAGGGGTGGTTATCTGCCCAATGAGCGCCGGGAGATTGAACGGGGTCTCCGCCAGGGCAGCATTCAGGGGGTGGTTTCCACCAATGCCCTGGAGCTGGGTATTGATATCGGGCGTCTTTCGGTAGCCATTATGGCGGGGTATCCGGGCACTGTGGCCAGCACCTGGCAGCAGGCCGGCCGCGCGGGACGCCGCGAATCCGTGAGCGTGGCCATTGTGGTCAGCACCAGCGGCCCACTGGATCAGTATGTAATCAATCATCCGGAGTACTTTTTCAAAGGCTCGCCTGAAATGGGCATCATTGATCCCGACAATCTCATTATCCTGCTTTCACATATCAAATGCGCTGCCTTCGAGCTGCCTTTCAAAGAGGGGGAAAAATTCGGTGTGGATGCGACCGGTGAGTTGCTGAAATATCTGGAAGAGCACGAGGTGATTCACCGTTCCGGTGATCAGTATCACTGGACCAGTGAGGCCTATCCGGCGGAAGAGGTGAGCCTGCGCCGTGCGGCGCCCGATAACGTTGTCATTATCGACACAACCGGCAGGGAAAGGGTGATTGGTGAGATCGATCTTTTCGGCGCGCCCATGATGGTACATGATGAAGCCATATATATTCACGAGGGAACCCAGTACCATGTGGACAAGCTGGACTGGGACCGGCGCAAAGCCTATGTCCATCAGGTGAGTGTGGATTACTATACCGATGCCCAGACCAAGACGGATGTGAAAGTGATGGATGTCTTTGAGTCGGCGGGCGTGCCGGGCGGTATGAAGGGGCATGGTGAGGTCAGCGTTACGTGCCTGGCGACATTGTACAAAAAAATCAAATTCGATACGCATGAAAATGTGGGATCGGGCCGGATTCATCTGCCGGAAATGACCATGCACACCACGGCATACTGGTGGGAGCTGGATGAATCCGTCAGGACGGAACTGGATCTTTCCGAAGAAAATTTCGGAGACGGTCTCAAGGCTGTGGCCAATGTGATGGAAAACGTGGTGCCCGTGTGGGTCATGACCGATCCGAGGGACCTGCGGACCATCCCCATGCTGCGCTCACCCTTTTCCGGCAAACCCACCATCTATATTTATGAGCACACACCCGGCGGCGTGGGATACAGCCGCAAGATTTTCGGACTGCACGCAGACCTGCTGAACGCGGCCAGGGATCTGATCCGGTCATGCGGATGCGTCAGCGGATGCCCTTCCTGTGTCGGGCCGGTCATGGAAGTGGGGAGCAGGGGCAAGGAAAGCGCTCTGAAATTGCTGAAATCCGGTCTTGGCGATAAAAAATAATGCGTGAATGCCCTCCGGGAGGTTTTAAAACATCCCGGAGGACATTTTTAGGTTACAATTGCGGCCGCACATCATTTGAGAAAGCAGGAGCACAAGAGACGAAAACCTGTCCTGCCATCAACGTTGTCCGGTTGAATCCGCTATCCATTTATTAATCATATCTTAATGTTACGATAAATTTTCCACTGTCTCTTCCGGGAAGAACCCTGATTTCCAGTTTTCCAAGTATTTTTGTGCCTGCACCCAGATCTGACAGAGTTTCGTGTATGGTTGCCTGATCATCTGATCCGATTACATCGGTTTGGGTCAGTTCTCCTCTCCACATATTGGGACCAAAGGCGTGTCTGAACAAGTAATCACCCGGCACAATATTGTCAAAAACATATTCATTTTTGCCTTCAACAATCATTTTTCTGCCAACCATTTCCCGGCCCCGGAAAAGTTCAATTTCTGCGCCGATACCCATCGTCTGCCTTGTTCTTTCCTGGAAATAATCCGTACCGTTGTCAAATGCTTCAACTTCAAAATAATATTTTTCATCCCGGTTAAGACTGTGAATGAATAACGTATAAGCATCATAAACCAGATAGTCGTTGTAAAGCTTGCCGGGTTCGATACCATAACGAACCACATAGCCATCGGCGCCATCAACAGGCTGCCATAAGAGCGTCGCATTGCGGGGATCCTCCGGATCGCGGACAACCATTACATCGTTGACTTTTGTAAATCGGGTGGTATCAGGATTCCCGAAAATCCGGAAATCCTTGACCGCAAATTTTCCATCATCATGGGTGAATACATTGGTCAGCTTTACATATCTGGCTTGTACCGGTTCCGCAAGCTCTGTATAATCGTGCCTGATGTCCATTGTATTATGACTTTTGTCAATGAGCATCGACCAGTTAGCATTGTCGTCTGAAATCTCGACAGTGAAGGATTGATAGCGATCAAGGGCCGGAGGCATGCGAAAGCCCCTGCCCATTTCAACTTTGACGTCGTGCCGGTCAAAATTGATTTGCACTGCGCGAATATCACAGACCTTGCCCAGGTCTACTGTGATGTATTCTCCGGGATCACCGGTCGCGGCACACCAGTGGGTCAGGAAATTTTCATCCACGGCGTTTTTCGCTTCAAATCCTTCGAGGGAGGAGGATACTGCCACATATTTTTTATTGGATAAAAGCATCCATCCGGTAAAGTTGTTATCGACCGCATTTTTCCTGATACCGGGATAATACTGCGGATAATCACCAAATGCTGTGTTGGAGTGCATGACTCCCTCAGCATCTACTGCAGCAGGGAATAAGGCAATCTCGGCGTTTCCTCTGCCGCCGTACATTGCGGGAATCATCACAATTGTCCATAATTGGCCGTTTTTATCGTGAAAAGTGCTGCCGTGTCCTGCGCCGACCATAAATCCTGTTGTTTTAAAGGTAAGGGGATTATGCGGGGAATATTCAAAGGGGCCCATCGGATTGTCAGCCACATAGACACCATGGGAATACGTTGAAAATTCAAGACCGATGGCGGCATATTGCAGATAGTATTTTCCATTGTGTTTGACCATCCACGGTCCTTCTATCCATGGATTTTCTTCCGGCAAATAATCCCTGTAAGAAAAAATGGAGAATATCACATCATCGGGTCTTCTTCGCTCAAACCCATGAGATTGATAGTCGCCGAAAAATAAAGTAACAGGCTCGCCTTTCTCCCTGAAGCCGTTATCCGGATCGAGTTCAACGACCTGAACAGGTAAAATCTGCGACCAGCCCCAATACATATAAAACCGGCCGTCATCATCGATGAACATGTCTGCGTCGCCGTATTCCCGGTCATAATGGCCGACCTTTTCCCAAGTTCCGTTCTTTGGATCGGAACTGGCAAATACATCCCTGCGGATTTTATCACCGGAAACAATGAGTCTTTCACCGTCACTGACGACGGACGGGCAGCCTCCCGGGAGATCCGGAGCATCTGCATAGGTCCAGTCTCTCATGTTATCGGAATACCAGTATCCCCGGAGACCCGTAATAAAGAGATAATAATCATCCTGGTGAAGGACGACCACCGGTTCTCCGGCCCTGCGTGCGCGTTCAGACCCGATATTCAGGGTGATGGGATTACAAAATGTGAGCGGTTTGTCCGAGATCCGGACAGAAAAATTCTTTGAATTGTCTGAATGGTTGGATATACAGGAGAATGAAGTACAGATAATGAAAGCAGCGATTACAAGTCGGATCCCTGTTTTGAAAATTCCCGTTTTCATGATATTATATCTCCCATGAATTTATGGATTATCAAGTGCGGCAAAACATAAGTCACTTAAATATGTTTGCCCTGATAATTATCGTGTATCATCCAATTTACTGGTTTTCACTTTTCCGGTCATTAAAACTGTACAAGTAATTCAATTAATTTTAAGTAATTAGATACAAATATTCTCGGTGACGGTTTTGCCATCTTTAATGATAAATCGCGCGTAAACAATGTCCCTTTACAGGTGCCGGGAGCGAGAATCTCCTTCAGAATGTGAAATGCGAGGGATGCATTGACAGATCATGTTGAATATAAAATGATGACAAGAAAAAATCAAGAATGAAAATTGGATTGATAAGAGGACCATAAGCAGGAATCGGAACGTCACTTAATAATGTATGTTGAATTCCTGCAAGCCACTTTATTTACAACGTAAATCAATTGGATTGGGAGCATGGAGCCCTCAGGTTCACCTCTCTTTGCAGGATGACAATCCTGATTTTTTACTCCGATGTAGAAGAAAGGCAATTAACCTGAAAGAGGGTGACCTTTTTATTTGTTGAGGCGTGTCGCACCGGTACCGGCGAATTTTGGTCCGACACACCTGCCAAACAGTGGGAAACATCCGGGAATGTGATGATTTGGAACACATCCTTTTTATCAGGCTGTGCCTTTGAATGAGAAAAGAATGAACAAACGGTGAAAATGCCGGATATGCAGTAAATGAATAGAGTAAATCAGTGATACGGCAACATCAGAATACTTAAAAAAGACTTGATTTTCGAGAAAAAATTATTTATGATGTTTGTGAATGTATTCACATTCACAATATAATATGCAGATAAAATCAATTCCAAATGAAACAATTGGCCGTCTTTTCCCTTATTTAAGGGCACTGATGTGTCTTTCCAAAGAAGGTCATAAAATCGTTTCATCAAGTCGACTGGCTGAAATTTGTGATATTAATCCTGCCATCATACGTAGAGATTTTTCATATTTTGGATATTTTGGGAAACGTGGTGTCGGTTATGATGTCAAAGAATTAATGAAAGAGATGCGGAGCATACTCAACCTGGAGCCTGTCAAAAAAGTGGCTCTGATTGGTGTGGGAAATATTGGAAAGGCATTACTATCGTATTCAAACTTTGAATCGGAAGGCTTTAAAATTGTGATGGCTTTTGATAAGCAACCCGGCATGATTGGCCGTAACATCAATCAGATTATCATCGAGGATGAAGCACAGTTAGAGGATAGAATCCAATCCGAGAACATCCACCTGGCTATTTTGGCTGTGCCGGAAGCAGCCGTATCCGATCTGGCCCAGCGTCTGGCTGGCGCCGGTGTGAATGCAATATTGTCTTTTGCACCATGCCAGCCGGCCATGCCGAACAATGTTAAAGTGACATGCGTCGATTTGAGTACGGAAATGGCACGGTTGATCTACTACTCTTCAATGGAGGGATTCGTAAAATAATATTCATCTTTTCCTAGAAAGGATGCATTGAGATGGCAAAAACAATGCATAAAGCAAAACATGGCATGAGAAATTTTGCTTACCTTTTTTCCATCCTTTTCATTATTTGGCTTGTTCTGACCTCGAGTTTTCACTGGGAGGAACTGGGTGTCGGTGTTCTTCTCAGTTTAATTCTCGCCATTATTTTGCATAAAAACTATCTTGAATTGGGTATGCCCGCACTTAGTACCCGACGTGTTGCATATGCTGTCCTATATATTATTGTACTCTTGAAAGAGATCATCATAGCCAATCTTGATGTGGCCTACCGTGTGATCCATCCGAAAATGCCTATCAAGCCAGGCATTGTCGTGATTAAAACGGGATTGAAGCAGGATATCGCCAAGATGATTCTGGCAAATTCGATAACATTGACGCCGGGCACTTTTACGCTGGATATTCTGGGTGATACACTTCTGATTCACTGGATCAATGTCCAGTCCCAGGAAACAAGCGAAGCCACGAAGATGATCGGCGAGAGATTTGAAAAATATCTGAGGGTCATATTCGCATGAGTGAGACAATGATTCTGATTTATCTGACTGTTATATGCATGGGTGTTTTGCTCAGCATGCTTCGTATGTTGAAGGGGCCCACAGCTTCGGATCGCGCCGTGGCAGTGGATACGATTACCACGACAGTTGTTGCGCTGCTGGTTCTTCTGGGATTTGTGTTTAAAAGGAATGTATATCTGGATGTGGCACTGGTGTATTCATTGCTGGCTTTTGTTGGATTGGTTGCGATCGCCAGATTCTTGGAAAAGGGATTTTAAATGAATATTTTCGGAATGGTCATTACAGGGTTTGGCATCTTTTTTTTATTTTTGGGCAACTTAGGAGTTCTGAGATTGCCTGATGTCTATAACCGGATTCAGGCAGGGACCAAATGCACGACCCTGGGTGCTTTTCTTACGATCATCGGGATTGGCATCATGGAGCCATCGTGGTTCTGGAAGACGTTGCTTATTGCCCTGTTTGTTCTGGTTACCAATCCCATTTCCAGCCATGCCATAGCCAGAGCCTCACGTAAAAGCGGTGTTGCTCTATGTGACAAAAGCATAGTGGATAAGAGCAATGACTTTGATGAGTTTAAGGGGAAATCATGATATTTATCGTTTCCTTGTTGATCTTGCTGATGCTTGTGTCTGCCATTGCTGCAATGATTTATAAAGATTTAATGAGTGCCGTGATTGCCGCTTGTATGGTGAGCCTGATTGCCTCAATCCTTTTCTATTTCTTACAGGCTCCGGATGTGGCCATGGCGGAGGCCTCTATTGGTGCGGCACTGGTTACCGCTGTTTTTATTATCGCCATCAGGCGAACCAAGAGGACTGAAGAATGAGAACCGTTATCAGCCTATTTTTGTTATTTATCATTGCCTGGGGTATTGTCATCGTACTGGATGAAATACCCTTTGGAATGTCAAAGACAAAAGTCGGTGATCACTATATCGAAAAAGGCAGGGAAGAAACAGGCGCCGTCAACATGGTCACTTCCGTGGTGATCAATTATCGAGGTTTTGACACACTCGGTGAAGTAACGGTTTTGTTCGTTGCTGCAATTGGATTGGGCGCCGTTTTAACAAACCGAAGAAAGAAGGAAAAAAGAGAAATCGAACCGGCCAGTCTGGTTTTATATACGGGCTGCCGATTTCTTTTTCCGTTAATTCTTCTTTTTGGTGCATACATTTTTATTCATGGACACCTGACTCCCGGTGGCGGTTTTCAGGGTGGTGCAATCGTTGCCTCGGCATTTGTTCTTATGTATATGGGATGCAGGGGGAGACGGATCAGCGAAACAGCCAGCAAAGCGGTTGAATCGTTGGGCGGAATGGTGTTTATTGCCACCGGTTTGGTGGGATTGGCCGTCGGTGGACATTATTTCTTATCGAATTATCTACCCAAGGGAGCGCTGAATACATTATTCAGTGCTGGTGTTATTCCCATTATTTATATTGCTATCGGATTTAAAGTGGGATCCGAACTGGCTGGTGTGATTGATCACCTGATGGAAGAGAGTAATTGAAGGATGCGGTTTTGACAGGAGAAACAGATGGATATTCATAGCGGGATAAATTTTTTGCAGCATTATATCTATTACATTGGCGCTTTCGGACTCATATTCATCGGACTGTTTATCATGATGGTCAAACGCAATCTGATTAAAGTGATTATCGGGCTCAGTATCCTGGAAACCGGTGTGAACCTGTTTCTGATCTCCGTGGGATATATTCAAGAAGGAACCGCTCCCATATTTTCAAATCCATCGGTTGAGACCCGGCGCATGGTCGATCCCGTTCCACAGGCGCTGGTACTGACGGCGATTGTTAT
>Ga0272442_10004767_pt1 | contig 18379 bp, 20 predicted proteins | sample SSMForm2O_FD_200262 | JGI IMG/M metagenome (GOLD analysis project Ga0272442, IMG submission 200262) | Marine sediment archaeal communities from Little Sippewissett salt marsh, Falmouth, MA, United States - SSM-Form-2O | ecosystem: Environmental > Aquatic > Marine > Wetlands > Sediment ... | reverse complement strand
CAACTCACGGCCAGCGGCGAGTCTGATGGCGTATCCAGCGTCGGGTCCCGGCGTTCCAAACGCGCCACCCCACGGAACACCTGTTCCTGCGAGGTCACCAGGCCGATCCGGCTTCCACCGTCGCTCGGGGTTTGGGCCCGCTTCCGGCCGAGGGAGGTCGGAGTCTCGCAGTTCGATGTTCGGCTGTTGTGCCATGTGTCCACTCGCTCGATTGCGCCGTCATGGTAGAAGGCGGCTGGTCAGATGTATTCGAGCCAGTCTTCGTGGCGTTCATTCTTGCCGGTAACGGTGTCCATGAACATCTGCTGGGCTCGTCTTGTTACCGGTCCGGGACGTCCGTCACCCACCGGTCGGTCATCGACTTCGCATACCGGCGTCACCTCGGCGGCGGTGCCACTGAAGAACAGCTCGTCTGCGTAGTACAAGTCGGTGCGGGCGATGTTCGTCTCGATTACGTCGTATCCGGCGTCGCTCAGAAGTGTCATCACCGACTCGCGAGTGAGCCCGTCGAGGACTCCTGCTGTCACCGGCGGAGTCCGCACAACTCCGTCGCGGACAACGAAGAGGTTTTCGCCGCTCCCCTCTGCAACGAATCCCTCCGAGTTCAGCATGAGGGCCTCGTCGTAGCCGGCACGAAGCGCCTCCTGTTTTGCCAGCACCGAGTTCACGTAGCCCCCGGTCAGCTTCGCGTTCGGCATGAGTGCGTCCTGACCGATGCGGCGCCATGAGGACACCTTCACCCGGATTCCGTTTGCGAGGCCTTCCTCGCCGAGGTAGGCGCCCCATTCCCAGGTCGCGATGACGGTGTGTACCGATGCACCTGCCGGGTTCAGCCCCATCGAACCGGTTCCGTAGAAGACGATCGGTCTGATGTACCCGGACGTGAGGCCGTTGAGGGACACCAGTTCCTTCGAAGCCGTGACGAGTTCATCGACGGTCCAGCTGACAGGGATCCCGAGTGCCTTGCACGACCGTGCAAGCCGCTCGGTGTGCTCGGTCAGCCGGAATACGGCCGTGCCGGAGTCCGTCTCGTAGGCGCGGATGCCTTCGAAGGCGCCCGTGCCATAGTGAAGGCCGTGGGCGAGAACATGAACGTTCGCGTCGTCCCAAGGGACGAGCTCGCCGTCCATCCAGATGTACGTGGTGGGCTGCATCCCACGATTCTGCCACAGATTGGAGGCCGGGACCGCGGACGCATGCCCGCCTCGCTATGTCGATTCGAGCATCCCGAGGACGACATTTGCCGAGTTGAGCGAAACCTCATCGAGGAAGCGGGCGAAGTCGATGGCAGAGTCGACGCCGGCTCGGTCGGAGACGGCTCTGATCACAACGTGGTCGACGCCGAAGTTCCCGGCAACCTGAGCGACCGCAGCACCCTCCATCTCAACAACGTGAGCTCGGAGCGTCTCATGGAGACGTCGGCGTTCATCTTCCGACTGGATGAACTGATCACCGGTCGCCACCGTTCCGAACACAAGCTTCGGCACGCGGCCGAGCACCGGGCTGAGGTGGAGGCCCGCAACAGCAGACCGCACGCGATCCAACAACTCCGGAGATGGTCGGTAGCCGACCGTGGCCGTCGGATTGAAGAACGGCACATGTCCCGACTGGTAGACCTCGAAGCCACCCGGTCCGATGACGCCCGTGTCGTGATGGAGCACGTGCTCGGCCACCACAACGTCACCAATCCCGAGCATGGGGTCGACGCCGCCCGCCACCCCGGTGAACACGATCTCACGCGGATCGAAGTGATCGATCGCGAGGGTCGCCACCATCGCGGCGTTGACCTTCCCAACACCGACCGACGTGACCACCACGTCGTTGCCCCCGACTGTCCCAACCAGGAACCGGTGTCCACCTGCGTGGACCTCGCCGCCGTCGACGATCGCCGAACGCAGGCGCCTCAGTTCGCTTGCGAGCGCAGACATGATGACGACAGGACGACCCATGCCGCAAGCTTGGCAGACAAGACCCGGTTTCGTGCCGCTCAGCAGCCCACGACCTCCCCTACGACGCCCTAACCTCCCGGCGTGCATCGTTTCATCGCCTCAGGGCTCTATCTCGGGCTGATCCCGCAACGCATGTGGGGCTCGGACAATGGAGCGGGAACGTTCGGAGCAGCGCTCGCCGTCGTGATCTCGCTGTTCTTGTGGCGTTATCCCTGGTGGGTGGGCGCGATTGCGTTCGGCATTGCGTTCGCGCTCTCGCTCTGGTCATCGGCACCGTTCTCCAAGGACCACGCCGATCCGGGCTGGATTGTCATCGATGAAGTTGCCGGCACGTTGGTTGCCGCAATCGGGCTCACCGGGTGGCCGTGGCTCGTTGCCGTGGTGGTTGCTCGGCTCGCCGACATCTTCAAGGTCCTCCCGGGCGTGAAACAGGCAGAATCGTTGCCGGGTGCGGTGGGGATCACGATGGACGACGTCGTTGCGGGCCTCTACGGGCTGGCGGCAGGATGGCTCGTCTCCTGGATGATGTAGCAAGACACCGCGTCGATCAGAAGGACGGCGCGTAGACGATCCTGCCGTACAGCTGCTCATTCACCCTGACCATCGCATCATGTCCTTGGTCGGAGAGCATCCAGGTGAAGAGATCCCGCCCGACCTCGCTCGCCGCGGGTTCGACGAGCGTCATGCGGTACGGGTTGCTGAGCAATTCCTCCGGCGAAGCCGTGACCGGGACTTCCTCGAGGCCCAGCACGGTGGCTTCGGCGAAGAACGAACCCCCTTCCACCAGCGTGTACGCGTCGCGCTGGTCCGTCACCTGGAGGGTGAACCCCATCCCTTGGCCGGTCTCGACGTACCACGGCTGTCCCGCGGGCTCAATGGCCGCGAGATCCCAGATGGCATGCTCTCGCGCCGCCGTCCCCGATCCGTCACCTCGCGACACGAAGGGGGTTGCAGTAGCCGCAATAGCGGAGAAGCCGTCCACCACATCGGACCCGGGTCGGATGACCGACTGTCCCGGCGGCCCGACCAAGAGGAACCGGCTCTTGAACACCGGGGACTGCCACACGCCGGGGTGTGATTCGACGTATTGGTCTTCCACCTCGGCGAGATGGGTGAAGAGCAGGTCGGCGGCGCCGCCGTCGGCCAAAGCAAACCCTTCCCGGCTCGACGATGCGATGATCGAGAAGCTCCCTTCTCCCGGATACTCGTCGATCAGCGCCTCGATGAACCCAGAATCGACGATGGTGGTTCCGGCCGCCACAACAACACGTTCGGCGCCGGTCGTGCAGGCGGCGAGCACCACCGCGGCCCCCGCGACGAGGGCGAGGATCCTCCTCACTGTGCCCCACCCACGGATACGGCCGTCATCGCAACGGCCTTGACGCTGAGGAAGACCTGTGACCCCTGGTGCAGGTCGAGTGTTTCGAACGATCCCGGCGTGATCAGCGCCGCGACGGGGACACCGCAGTCGACGATGACCTCGAGGAGTCGACCGACCGTCCGAATGTCGCTGATGGTGCCCTCGATGACGTTCCTCGGCGAGGCGCCATCCAGCCGTTCGCGGTGAACCGCAACCGCCTCCCCTCCAAACAGGACCTTCACCCGCTCGCGCGAGGTCTGCGATCCGGCGGCCACAATCGTGCGCCCCTGCCACTCCACCTCAACAAGCGCTCCATCGCCGCTGATCGCCACTCCAGACAGAACGTTTGAGATGCCGACAACTTCGGCGACAACGTCGTCGATCGGCGTCGCAAGCACTTCGGCAATCGGCCCCCGCTGCCGTATCCGTCCGTCCACGAGGACGGCCAGGGAGTCGCCGAGGATCGCGGCCGACGAACGGTCGTGGCTGACGATCACCGCCGAACGTCCGTGGAGCGCGGCAGCGATGGTGGTCGCGGTTTGTTCCCGGTCGCGATGGTCGAGCGGTGCGAGTGGTTCGTCGAGCAGGACGACGCCGGCGTCGGATGCGAGTGTGCGCGCAAGAGCGATCCGCATTCGCTCCCCGCCGGACAGCGATCGAGCGGTGCCATCGAGGCGGTCGGAAACCCCGAATTCCGTGGCCAGTTGCGAGGCGCGACCCCGCTCGCCGTCGTCGAGGCCAAGCTCGAGGTTCGACCGGGCGGTACCGCGGAAGAGGTACGGCCGTTGTGGGAGGTACGCAACCCCGTCCGGCCTGTCGCCGCCGATAGTTCCGGCCATCAGACGGAGCGCCGTCGTCTTTCCCGATCCGTTCGGGCCAAACAGCACGAGACGCTCCCCTTCTTCGACAACGAGTTCGTCGATGTCGACAACGGGTCGGTCGGCCGGCCAGCGCAGATCCTCGAAGCGGCGTTCAGGCATCAGCCCGCTCCCGTGATTGCAGCCAGGTCAACGTGCCGGTGACGATGAAGGCAATGATGAGGAGGACCAGGCCGAGCGCAAGCGCCGCACCGAAACGGGCCTGCCGGGTCTCCTGGACGATCGCGGTGGTGAGCACCCGGGTTTCTCCCTTGATGTTTCCTCCGACGATGAGAACAGCGCCGACTTCGGAGACGACCCTGCCGAACGACGCGGCAACCGCTGCAGTGACCCCGGGCCACACTTCCTTCACCACGACGATCCCCTGTCGAACGGTGCCGAGTCGGAGGGCAGCCAGCTGCTCGACTGCGTCGCGTGACAAGCTCGATACGGCTCCGGCGGTGACTCCGGCGGCGATCGGAAGGGCAAGGAAGATCTGAACGATCACCATGGCGATCGGTGTGAAGAGGATGTCGAGAGATCCGAGCGGGCCGTCCGACCAGAGGATCATCAGGACGATCAGGCCGACCAGGACAGGGGGAATCCCCATCCCCACGTTGACGAACGTGAGCAGCAGCTGGCGACCCCGGAAACGGCCGAGCCCGAGCGTGATTCCGAGCGGCACACCGAGGGTGACGGCCACGACCGTTGCGATGCCTGCAACGAGCAGCGTCAGTCCGACGACCGCGCCGAGCTCACCCGACGACTCGCGTAGGAAGTCGGCCGCTTCTCCAAAAGCGTCGAAGATGAAGTCCATGAAGACCCCAAGGTAGATCTGTGTCGGTGCGTGACCGAAACGATCGTGCTCACGAGGCGGTCTCCTCGCTTCAAGAACCGCGTGTCAGAAGCGCCACAACCACGAGTTGATCACGTCGGCCGTGATCTCGGTCACACTCGCGTAGTCGAGGGAGATCGAACCGTCGCGACGGATCATGACCGGACGCATCCCGGCGGCCGCCGCCGACTCAGCTCCCAGGTCCGCGTCCTCGATCGCGATGCAGTCGGTCGGGGCGACGCCCAATCGTTTGGCGGCTTCGAGATACACATCCGGCGCCGGCTTGCCCTGTGCCACCTCGTCACCCCCGACGATCACATCGAAGTACCGATCGAGTCCGGTGAGGGCGAGCTTCCCCTCGAGGGCGTGGCGCCGTGATGAAGAGGCGACCGCCATGGTGGTCCCCTGAGCGGCGAGCGACCGCACCGTCGCGGCGGCATCGTCGAATGCGACGAGCCGTTCCTCGTAGACGGGTACCCGGATGGCGTCGATGGTCGCCATGAACTCGTCGAACGGAGGCAGGTCGACCTTCGCTGCGTAGTACTCATAGGTGGTGGCTTCCGACGTTCCGAGAATGTCCTCAGCGTCGTCGACGGACGTCTGGTGTCCGAAGCCGGCCAGAACGCGGTTCCAGATCTCTTCGGCAAGTGGCTCGGAGTCGACAAGCACACCATCACAGTCGAACACAACAGCCTGGATCATGACGCAAGCCGATTCAGCGCGCCTCGGAATCGCCTGCCGATCTCATATCCTGAGATTCGGCCGGACACGCCCTCGCCCTCTCCCACGAAGCGCAGAATCACCGTTGCTCCTCCCGAGGGTGGCCCGTCGACCTCGACCGAGAACAGGCCCTCTTCGATGCCGGGAAGTCCTCGCACCTCACACGCGAACCGGCGCCCCGCCTCCCACTCGCAGACCTCGAGACGGACCGCGTCCGCGGGATCGGTGCGGCGGCCGATCGTGACGAAGATGATGTTGCCGACCTGCGGCACGTCGCCTGTCATCGAAGTGGCGCGGTGAACCGGAAACCACTCACCGAATCTCGAAAGGTCCGCGACCAGCGACCAGATCTCCGCAGCATCGCGGCCTTCGATCCTCCGTTCGTCGCGCACAACGATACGAGCCATCGCTCACCCGCTCGCCGTGCGGCGAATCAGGTCCTGGACCATACGCGGATCGGCTCTCCCGCCCGTCGCCCGCATGACCTGGCCGACGAGGAAACCGATCGGCTTCGCGTCACCTGATCGGATCTTCTCGAGCGCCTCGGGATGTTGGTCGAGCACGGCCGCGACTTCGGCCTCGATCGCCGAGGCATCCGAGATCTGAAGGAGGTCGCGTGCCTCGGCGACGTCGCGGGGCTCTCCTTCGCCGGCGAGGACGGCTGCGAGAACATCCTTCGCCGCAGTGGCAGAAAGATCTGCATCGCCGACCATCGCTGCAAGTTCCACAAGCGACGCCGCGGTCAGTCCGGTTTCGGCAACGTCGACACTCTCGCTTCTGAGATACCGCACGACCTCTCCGGTGAGCCAGATCCCCACATTCCTGGGATCGGCCCCCTCAGCGACGGCATCCTCGAACAACCCCGCGAGGTCCCCCGCATCAACGAGAAGTTCGGCCGTGCGCCGGTCTGCGCCGAGGCCGGCATATCGGTCGCGTTTCCCAGCGGGAAGTTCCGGCCTCCGTGCTGCGACGCGCGCTCTCCACGCGTCGTCGATGGACAACGGCAGAAGGTCGGGGTCCTGGAAGTATCGATAGTCCTCCGACTCCTCCTTGGTGCGGCCCGATCGGGTGACACCCTTGGCCTCGTCCCAGTGGCGCGTCTCCTGATGGATCGAGCCGCCTGCCTCGAGGATCTCGATCTGGCGCTCGATTTCGTATGCGATGGTCCGTTGCAGTGATCGCAAAGAGTTGACGTTCTTCACCTCGGTGCGTGTGCCGAGCTCCGTGGTACCGACCGGGCGGACCGAGATGTTCGCGTCGAACCGCATCGAACCCTCCTCGAGTCGCGCGTCCGACACGCCCAACACCCGTACGATCCGCTGGAGCTCCACGCCGTAGGCTCGCGCCTGCTCAGGTGAGCGGATGTCTGGTTCCGATACGACTTCAACGAGCGGCACCCCAGCGCGGTTGAAGTCGAGCAGCGTGTTCTCGGCTCCGTGGATCCGGCCGCTCTCACCGAGGTGCGTGCTCTTTCCCGTGTCCTCTTCCATGTGAACCCGTGTGATCCCGACGGTGGTCGGCTCGCCGTCCACATCGACATCGAGGCGGCCATCGACGCACAGTGGGAAGGTGTACTGGGAAATCTGGTAGTTCTTCGGAAGGTCCGGATAGAAGTAGTTCTTCCGGTAGAACAACGAACGCTCCGTGAGCGTGCAATCAAGCGCGTCGCCGATCGACAGGATGCCTTCGATCGCCTGCTCGTTCGGAACGGGAAGCGCCCCCGGCATCGCGAGACACACCGGACACACCGCCGTGTTCGGTTCATCGCCGAAGTCGACGGGGCAGCCACAGAACATCTTCGACTTCGTTTGGAGCTCAACGTGCGTCTCGAGGCCGATCACCGCTTCCCATTCGGTCATGGTGCCACCACCTCCGAGGTCGCGAGTCGCGGGCGTGTATCGAACCCGGCACGTCGTTCGACTTCAGCGGCTACCTGGAACATGACCTCTTCGCCGAGTGCCGGCGCCATGATCTGGAATCCGATCGGAAGTCCTCCCGCATCCAGGCCGACCGGTACGGAGATCGCCGGGTCACCGGCGAGGTTGGTTGCAATCGTGCAGATGTCGGCGAGGTACATCGTGAGCGGATCGGTTGTCTTCGAGCCGATCTCGAACGCGGTGGTCGGGCTCGTCGGCGACACAAGGACGTCCACCCGTTCGTATGCCGCGGCGAAGTCGCGACGCAGGAGTGTACGCACCCGCTGTGCTTGGCCGTAGAACGCGTCGTAGTAGCCGGCCGACAGGGCGTAGGTGCCAAGCAGGATCCGGCGAGTGACCTCCGGTCCGAACCCCTCGGCTCGGGTCCTGGCCATCATCTCTTCCGTGGTCGATCCATCGACACGGAGGCCGTAGCGAACGCCGTCGAATCGCGCCAGGTTCGCGGAGCACTCTGCGGGGGCGATGAGGTAGTACGCCGACAGGGCGTACTCGATCGCAGGAAGGGACAGTTCGACGATCTCCGCACCGGCATCAGCGAGCCGGCCGACGGCTGCAGTTGTTGCGGCGAGGACCTCGGGATCGATGCCTTCGCCGGTGAGTTCGGAGACCACCCCGACACGAATGCCGGCAACCCCTGTGTCCAGCGACCGCGAAATCGCAGGAACATCCCCGTGATAGCTGGTCGCATCAAGCGGATCCCAACCTGTGACGGCTTCGAGCAACATGGCCGCGTCCGGTACGGTGCGAGCGATCGGACCGATCTGATCGAGTGAGGACGCGAACGCGATCAGGCCGTAGCGGCTGACAAGCCCATAGGTGGGCTTGGCGCCGACGGTTCCGGTGAGAGACGCCGGCTGGCGAATCGAACCGCCGGTGTCGGAGCCGAACGCTCCTAGCGCCGAACCGACTGCCACAACTGCCGCCGACCCTCCGGACGATCCGCCAGGTACGGTGTCCGTGTTCCACGGGTTCCGGGTCGGACCGTACGCGGAATTCTCGGTTGAGGAACCCATGGCGAACTCGTCGAGATTGGTCTTGCCGACGATCACAGCGCCCGCCTCTTCGAGGCGTAGGACGGCCGTGCCGCTGTATGGCGGCTTCCAACCGGCGAGGATCTGCGACCCCGCCGTCGTCTCGACGCCCTTGGTCACCATGTTGTCCTTCACCGCAATCGGAATGCCCAAAAGCGGGCGACGATCGCCTGACGTGATCGCCTCGTCTGCCGCGAGAGCGGCCGAGCGGGCTCCCTCGCGATCGAGCGTGAGATATGCGTGCAAGTGCGCCTCGGTGACCGCAGCCCGGCGTTCGACCGCGTCGAGGAGGTCGATCGCGGTGAACTCGCCGGAGCGAAGACCGGCCGTCGCCTGTGCGATCGTGAGGTCGGCGAGATCGGTCATGATTCGTCCAGGATTCTCGGAACGCGGAAGTAGCCGTTCTCGACCTCGGGTGCCCCGGCGAGCGCATCATCACGATCGAGCGATCCGGTCACCTCGTCGGGTCGGAACGCATTCACCACCGGGAGCGGATGTGACGTCGGCTCAACCCCTTCTGTGGGCAGGGCCTGGACTCGCTCTGCATGTTCGAGGATGTTCTCGAGCTGCGCTGCATACGCAGCAAGCTCTTCGTCGGTCAGCGCAATACGAGCAAGGTGCGCCACACGCGCAATATCGATTTCAACAGGCATGACCGCGATGGTACTGGTGACCGGGCGCGAGTGGCCGGCCAGCGAAGAACGGGAATCAAGAGTCAAGAACCAAGAATCAAGACCGGACTGGCGGTGGTTCTTGACTCTTGGTTCTTGACTCTTGGCTCACCCCTACGCTGATCCACGTGCTCCCTCTCCCACCGCTTCCCGACCTGTGGCCTCGGCTCGCGCGGCTGCTTTTCGGACTCACGCTGTTCGGCCTCGGGCTCGCGTTGATGGTGATCGCCGACCTCGGCCTCTCACCCTGGGACGTGCTCCACCAGGGAATCTCGAGACAGACGGGAATCCCCATTGGAACGGTGGTCATCATCACCGGGTTCGCCGTGCTCCTGCTCTGGATCCCCCTCAAAGAGCGGATCGGAATCGGGACCATCGCCAACGCGATCGTGATCGGCCTCGTCCTCGACGCGGCGCTCCTCGTTCTCCCCGAAACGCTGGACCACCTCGTCGCGAGGTGGCTCGCCCTCCTTGTGGGCGTTGCCATCGTCGCGGTCGGGTCGGGGTTCTACATCGGAGCCGGCCTCGGGCCCGGACCCCGCGATGGCCTCATGACGGGTCTTGCCCGCCATGGAATCTCAATTGCCTGGGCCCGTGCGGGGATTGAGATCACGGCCCTTGTTGTCGGATGGCTGCTCGGCGGGACCGTCGGCATCGGAACCGTCATCTTCGCGTTCGGGATGGGACCACTCGTTCAGTTCTTCCTCCAGCGGCTGTCGTTGATACCCGTGGCACCCCGCCGTCAGTGAGTAAGCCGCCGCCGGAAAATGACCGCAGCGATCAGAACCAGGGTGAGCCCGTAGATGGTGAGCACCGTCAGCTCCACGGCGATGTCGGACACTCCCCCGCCGTGGAGAATCAACTCGGAGAACGCATCGTTCCCCCATGCGTGCGGTGTCAGGTGTGCGACGGCGACCATCGTTTCGGGAAAGATCTCAAGCGGAACCATCGACCCTCCGATTGCCGCCAGCATCAGGGCACCGAAGATCGCGAATCCGCTCGCCTGCTGTTCGGTTGAGAACGTCGACCCGAGGAGCATTCCGGCCCCCGTGCCCGTCAGGGCGAACGCCGAGACCACCAACATCGCTGCGATCGGATCCCCCCAGTTGATGTCGAACAACAGCGCGGCAGCGAACACGATGAACACACCCTGCAGCATCACGACGACGTACCGGCCGAGTGTCTCGCCGCGAATGATCGTGCCGGCCGTTGTCGGGGTGGAGAACATCCGTTCAGACACACCAAGCCTGCGTGACTGGATCAGTGCGGTCGACGACGTGAGCGCCGTGAGGAACATGAACAGGAGCAACTGCTGCGCGGCACTGGTGTCGGCCCCACCGGGTGTGTCGGCTGCCGCCTCACCCTCGACCGCGATGTTGACTGTCGGCAACCCGGATTCCACCGCTTCCGCAGCCGCAAGAGCCGTCGCCGGATCCGCTCCGGTTTCGTTGGCCGCAAACCGGGCGGCCCGCACCTTGGACCCCTGGCCGACGACGGCGGCGTCGACCACGGCTTGCACGTCGATGCCGCCGGCGCTTGCGGTTGCGAAGTACCCGATCTCAACTTGCCCTCCGGCATCGAGTTGCTCGCTGTAGCCCTCTGGAATCACGATCACCGCGTCAACGTCGTTGCGCCGAAGACCCTGGCGAGCGCTCTCTTCATCGTTCGACTCGACTGTCTCGAAGGCGGTCGAGGATGCAATTTCATCGAGAAGCTCCCGAGCCTGATCGTCATCTGCCGGCACCACGACCGCTACTCGGCTTTGGAATCCCGACCCGAAGACGAGTCCGAGAACAAGGATGAGGACGATCGGCAGCACGAACACGAAGAAGATGTTCGAACGATCCCTGAAGAGTCGGCGGAGGCTGTTTGCGGCAATGGTGAGCGTCTTCATCAGTACTTCACCAAGTCGCGGGCTCGGATGAGTCCGATGGCGCCGAGCGTCACCGCGAAGAGCATGATCGCTCCGAGCGCCGGCAGGATGTCGACGATGCCTTCACCGGCCGAGAGACGCTGGAACCCGTCCATCAGCCAGAAGTGGGGAGCGAACCGGCTCACCACCTCAAAGGCACCGGACACCCGGGTCACGGGGAAGAACACGCCGCCGAGCACGCCAAACACCACCACGATGAAGGCCGTGATCGCACCCGCCTGTTCTGCCGTTGTCGTGAATGTCGCGATCGCCGCGGTGAGGCCCATCGCCGCTGCAACACCGGCAATGATCAGGATCAGCACGCCGATCGACGACCCCCACTCCGCACCCATGAGCAGTGTTGTTGCGATCCAGAGCACCACCGTGCTGGCGACCCCCATCAGGAACGACGCTGCCAGCTTGCCCACAAGGATCGACTGCTTCGAGATCGGGGCAACGAGGAGCCGCGGCATCGTACCCATCTCTCGCTCGTCGATGATGCTCAACACGCCGAACTGGACGGTGAAGAACAAGAAGAACACGGCGATCCCGGTCGCATAGAAGGTTGCGAAGTCGAAGCCTCTTCCTTCGGTCTGACCGGAGGCGAGTGCAATCGGGGCCGGCTCAGCCGATGCCGTAGCCGCGAGGGCTGCCGGGTCATCGGCACCAAGGGCGAGCGCCGTCGCGACGGAGAGGCGCACTGCGTTCACTTCGCCGGCGAACCCCTTTGCCATTGCCGTCCCGACTTGTGCGCCGATCGGCTGGTCCGGGTTTGCGACAACGGTGATCGCAGCCTCCTGGTTCATGCCGACCGCATTGGAGAACCCTTCAGGAATGAGATAGGCCGTGGAGATCTCATCCTCGGCGATCATTGCCCGTGCGGCTGGGGCGTCGGAAACCTCCGAGACGGTGATGAAGCCCGCTTCTTCGATCTCCGTCAGCACACCCGAGAATGCCTGGGCCACGGCACCGCCGTCTGCGTCTGCAACTGCGACCTCGGTGCTGAACGCCTGGTCGGTGATCGGACCAAGGGTGAGGTTCATGATGAAGGCGAGGCCAAGAGGAACAACAATCGCCAGGATGATGGCGGAGCGGTCCCGGAGCCGCTCCGTGAGGTCCTTCGCCGCGATCGTGAGGGCGGCCCGCATTACTCGCGCAGCGCCTTCCCGGTGAGGTGGAGGAACACCGACTCCAGATCGGGCTCCGACACATCAACCGAGTGGACGTCGAGGCCGGCTCGCGTGATAGCGAGCACCACCTCGGGGAGCGCGCGTGAAGCGTTCACGGCGACGACCTCGAGCGCAGATCCGGCGGCGGAACACGATTCGACATCGGGAAGGGCGGTCACACCGGCCACAACCGTCGACGGGTCTCCGGATGTCTCGACGTGGAGCCGATCCCGTCCCCCGACGAGTGCGACGAGCTCCCGGCGAGTGCCCTCTGCGATGATCTTGCCTTCGTCGATGATTCCGATCCGGTCGCAGAGCCGCTCTGCTTCCTCCATGTAGTGGGTTGTGTAGAGCACCGCCATCCCCTCGCCACCAAGTCGCTCGACATTCTCGAGGATGGCGTTCCGGCTCTGGGGATCGACGCCGACGGTTGGTTCGTCGAGGATCAGCAGCTCTGGGCGGTGCAAGAGACCGAGCCCGATGTTGAGCCGGCGCTTCATTCCGCCGGAGTACTCCTTGGTCTGATCGTCGGCGCGGTCGGTGAGTTCGATGATGTCGAGAACTTGGTCGACACGCCCGTTGAGTTCGTCACCGAGCGAGTACAGCTTGCCGAAGAAGCGCAGGTTCTCGCGACCGCTCAGATCTGGGTAGATCGCCAGGTCCTGTGGCACGAGGCCGATCGCAGCTTTCGCGGCCGTGCTCTTCGTCGTGATCTCCTTCCCGGCGACGACCGCCGACCCTCCGTCCTTCTCGAGCAGACCAGAGATCATCGAGATGCTCGTCGTCTTGCCCGCACCGTTGGGTCCGAGCAACCCGTAGGTCTCCCCTGCGGCGACCGAGAACCCCACACCGTCGACAGCGACGATGTCTCCATACGTCTTGCGGAGGTCGGTACACACAAGAATCGGTTCTGACACGGAGGATGCCCCCTTCTCTCGATCGTCCACAGGCTATCCGATCAAGACGCTGGCCGGGCAGCGTGACCATCGTCTGAGCGGTCGATTCCAGCTGCGCCCGCGCTCACGACATCAGGAACCGTCGGAGCACACCAAACACGACGTCGAGGTTCCGGATCGGGACCGATTCGGTTGCCTGGTGGGCCTGAGCCACCTCGCCGGGACCGAAGTTCACGGCCGGTATGCCGCGCCCGGTGAGCCGGGCGACATCGGTCCACCCCTGCTTCGCCGTCCGTGCTCCCCCGACAAGCCCTTCCAAACGGACAAGGTGCCGGTTGCCCTCGGGGATCGTGCCGGCGGGGGCTCGATCGGTGATGACCACCTCGTCGGCCTCCGCTGCCACATCCCGCAGCCTTGCTTCGGCAGCCTCGAGGTCGTAGATGGGCGGGAACCGGTAGTTCACGTTGATCGTGAAACGCGACGGCAACACGTTGTTGGCGATTCCGCCGTTTGCGCGGGTGACCGAGAACACCTCGCGGTACTCGAGTCCTGCGATCTCGACCGGTTCGTATTCGCGGTCGTGCATTGCCGCGAGCCACGCACCAGCCTTGGTCACCGCGTTCTCGCCAAGCCACGGGCGCGCGCTGTGCGCTGCGTGGCCGGTGAAGATGATGTCGGCGTTCATTGCCCCGTTGCACCCGAGTTCGAGGTTGAGGTCGGTCGGTTCGAGCACCACTGAGAATTCGGCGTCGGCGAGCCACTCGACCGCGTTGAGTACATCCTCGAGTCCGTTCTCAGCGGAAGGACCCTCCTCTTTGTCGTAGAAGACGCCAACGACGTCGTAGGGACCGTCGAGAACCGCCGGGTCCTCGAGCAGGTGAATCATGACCGCAACGCCGGCCTTCATGTCACAGGCACCGAGGCCATACACCCGGTCCCCATCGACCGAGGCGGTTCCGTTGCCCTGTTCCGGAACCGTGTCGGTGTGGCCGTAGAGCACTGCCAATGGCTTGCCGGTGGGTTCGCCCACAACGAGGGCGTTTCCAAGGCGCAGCACGGGGCGAGTTTCCGCCATCCGGAATTCGATCGCCGTCGTGATCTCGTCTTCGTTCCCGATCACCGATGGGATATTGATCAGTTCGACGAGGGTGTTCGAAAGGCTCACACGTCCACCGCGAACGTACGGAGCGCATCGTTGAGCGACGTCTTGCGGTCGGTGGTTTCCGACCGATAGCCGATAAGGAGCGGCGCCTGGAGGTGGTAGCTGCCGGCAGGGAACTCCTTCGGCCGGGTCCCGGGCACCACAACGGCGTTCGCCGGCACACGGCCTCTGACCTCCACTGGTTCATCTCCTGTGACATCGATGATCGGAATCGACGCCGAGAGCGTCGTGTTGGCGCCGAGCACGGCGCCTTCTTCGACGACAACGCCTTCGACGACGATCGAGCGGCTGCCGATGAACGCCCCGTCTTCGATGATGACCGGGCGGGCACCCGGCGGCTCGAGGACACCGCCGATGCCGACACCACCGGAAAGGTGCACATCACGGCCGATCTGGGCGCACGATCCCACGGTCGCCCATGTGTCGACCATGGTGCCGGATCCGACGTAGGCACCGATGTTGATGTAGCCGGGCATCACGACCACACCTGGTTCGCAGAACGCTCCATAGCGGACGGTTCCCGGCGGTACGACCCGGATGCCGGCTTCGTGGAGGCCCGTCTTGGTGGGAATCTTGTCGTGGTACTCAAACGGGCCTGCACCCATCGTGCGAACCTCGGTGATGCGGAAGTACAACATGATCGCTTCCTTCACCCACACGTTGACGATCCACTCCCCACCCTGCTTCTCGGCAACGCGAAGGTCCCCGCCATCGAGGGCGGCAATGGTTCGGTGGATCGGTTCGGCGGCCTCGGGAAGGAGGTCAAGGTCGGCGTAGGCGGCTTCGATCAGTTCTCGATCAGTCATGTGAGGATTGTACGCAGGGGTGCAGCCACCGGCGGACCTAGGCCAGCAGCGAACGGAGCACGCCGGCCGCATCGGCACATTCGGCGACGGTCGGCACCAGTGCGAGGCGAATGAATCCCTCGCCGCCCGGACCGAAGAATCGGCCGGGTGACACGACGATCCCCTCCTCGAGAAGCCGGTCGGTGAGCACCATGTCGTCTTCGACTCTGATCCAGAGGTACAACCCTGCGTGTGATCCGACCGTCTCGTAGCCGAGATCGTCGAACGCTGATCTCAGGATCCTGCGCTTCTCGCTGAAGATTGCCCGTCGTTCGGCGGCGTGAGTGTCGTCGCTCCACGCGGCGATCGCCGCTCCCTGGACGAATTCCGGCGAGGCGGTACCCGTCGTGGCCCGCAGCGCCTTCAGCGCGGCGATGGCTTCGGGATCGCCGACGATGGCACCAGACCGGTACCCCGTCATCCCAGACCGCTTCGACAGGCTCAGATACGAGAGCACACCCGGCGTGCCGTCGCCCGCGGCTTGCAGCGCCGACATCGGACCGTCTGGGTAGGCCTCGTCCTCGTAGACATCGGAGTAACACTCGTCGGAGAGGAGCAACGCGTCTGAATCGACGGCCTTCACGTACAGGCCGGCGATGTCCTCGAGTGTTGAGACCGACCCCGCGGGATTGTGAGGTGAGCACGTCCAGACGAGACGCGCTCGATCCCAGGCGTTCTGCGGAATCATCTCGGCGCGCAGAACGAAGTCCCCGGACAGTTCAATCGGGAAGACCGTGGCGCCGGCAAACAGCGATCCCCGTTCGTACACCGGATAACCCGGCGTCGGGTAAATGACGGCGTCGCCTGCGTCGCGGTCGATGAAGGCGAACGGCGTGTTGAAGATCGCCTCTTTGGCTCCGCTCGTGGGAATCACCTGTGTGGCGGGATCAACCTCGACGTCGAACCGGCGATCAACGTATCCGGCGACGGCCTCTCGCAATTCGAGCAGGCCGGCCGATGTTGGATACTGGGAGATCGGCGGAACCGATTCGCGCAGCGCTTCGACGATGAACGTTGGTGTGGGCTCGCGCGGGTCCCCGATCGAGAAGTCGATCACAGGAAGTCCCGCGTCGCGACGGTCCCGCGCTCGCATCTGGATTTGAGCAATGGGGTAGTCGCCGAGTTCGGCAAAGACGGGGTTGAGACGCATCGGAACAGTCTCAACCCTCTCGCAACACACCGCAAGTCCTGCGCTTCGTTCTCCCCAAGTGACGCAATGAACGGGCCTACGCTGACCGGAGATGAGCCGCACCACCTATCGAGTGATCCTTCTCCTGCTCGGCCTCGCCTTGATCGGCGTGGTGGTCGGCGCCGTGCTCTTCGCACCGTCCGGTGACGACGCGGGTTATCCCCCTGCGCTCACGCGAGTCGAACCGGCCGACGGCAGCCTCATGTTCGGACAGCCGCGCATCGTCGTCGATCTCGAAGCCGGGTACCGGGCGCAACTGACAATCGATGACGTCGTAGTCCCGGAGGATCAGATGATCTGGACGGAGGCCACGGGTCTCCACGTGTTCGAACCGGGTCCCGGCAAGGTGGTGGAGACGTGGTCACCGGGCTTCCATGTCATCTCGGCGCAGTGGGACGGTGTTCGCGGTCTCCCGGATCCAGGAATGTTCACCTGGAGCTTCCGCGTTCAGTAGGTGTCCACAAGATAGGAAGAGATCACAATGTCCGATGGCTACACGTACGATCCACGATCGCTCAACCCGATTCTGTCGGGTCTCGCTGCCGGGTCGGTTGGGGCGATCGCCGCGTCGCTGATCGCCCTGCCGATCCACACGCCTGACGAACTGGTTGCGAACTCGCTGACGATCACGATCGTGGCGCTCGTGATCGGCGCCCTGTCCGGTCTTCTCTGGCGGAGAATCCGGGCGACGTCGAATGCCACGCGTACCTTCGCTCTCACGATGGTCGGAGCCTTCATCGTCACCATGATGGCTGTGGCCATCATCGACCAGACCGCACTCGATCGGTTCATCCCGTACGCGGCAGCGGTCTCACTCGTGATCTTCCTGTCCGTCGGCCTCCTCACCCCCGCCTTCTCTCGGGCAGTGGTACCAGCGTGGGTGGCGGTGATTCCTCTTGTCCTCGCCCTCATCGTCGGTTTCGGCCTCTTCGGTCGCGGCACCTCGACATCCGGAGACTTGAGTCTCGACGACCTCGAGACGACCACAACGTTGGCAACTGCGGCTGAGCCGTCCGAAGGATCGACGACGACCGCCGCAGCGGCGTCAGACATCGCGGACGAATCGTCTGATGTGCTCTCCGCCGGCGGCGTGTACGTCGTCGACGAAGGTGTCGCGTCCTACACCGTGCCAGAGACCTTGCGAGGTCTCGAAGTGGACGCCGTGGGGATCTCAGAGACGCTCACGGGCTCGGTCTCGACCGACGGCTCGTTTGAGTTCGAACTTGATCTCACGACGTTCGAATCGGACCAGTCTCGGCGCGACAGCCGTGTCGCCCAGATGTTCAGCGCCGACCCGCTGGCAGTCTTCGTTTCAAACGACTTCGTGTGGCCCGAAGGTCCAGACGGCGTAGCGATCACGTTCGACGTCACCGGCACAATGACAATCAACTCGACCGAGCGCGAACTCACCTGGCAAGTAGAGGCGCGCAAAGACGGTGACACGATCTCCGTGACGGGAGAGAGTGACATCATCCTCACCGAATTCGGCATCGAACCCCCGTCGATCGCCGGCGTCGTCGACGTCAAAGACGAGGCCCACCTCGAAGTGCTGTTTCAGGCGACGAAGAGCTAGCAACCGAGGACTGCTCGGGGGCAGGACGCGGCAGGCCTCATCTGCGCGACCCAAGCTCCCAGGCCGCCCCCACCCGCCCTCGCTCCGCTCGGGCACCGGGAAACAGACCTCATCTACACGATCCAAGCTCCCAGGCCGCCCCCACCCGCCCTCGCTCCGCTCGGGCCCGGGAAACAGACCTCATCTACACGATTCAGGCTCCCAGGCCGCCCCCACCCGCCCTCGCTCCGCTCGGGCCCGGGAAACAGACCTCATCTACACGATTCAGGCTCC
>Ga0272442_10004766_pt1 | contig 18380 bp, 19 predicted proteins | sample SSMForm2O_FD_200262 | JGI IMG/M metagenome (GOLD analysis project Ga0272442, IMG submission 200262) | Marine sediment archaeal communities from Little Sippewissett salt marsh, Falmouth, MA, United States - SSM-Form-2O | ecosystem: Environmental > Aquatic > Marine > Wetlands > Sediment ... | reverse complement strand
AAATAAATCCTGTCCAAAATAATTCCCTCTGTTTTCCTCATTCCTATCGGTGATGAGGAATCCATTCTACCACAGAGAACTCAGAGGGACACAGAGATGGGGAAGAAAAGATAATCGGCCGCGAAAAGTCTCAAAAGGCACAAAAAAATCCCTGATATTCTTCTTCGTGGCTTCGTGGCTTCGTGCGAGATAAAAAGATTTTCTCTCACAAAGGCACAGGGATCTCATAGAAAAGGGAAATAAATCCTGTCCAAAATGATTCTCTCTGTTTTCCTCTGTGAACTCGGTGGTGAGAAATCCTTTTTACCACGGAGATGGGGAAGCGGTGAGCGGCCAGAGGGGGAACGTTTATCCTTCGTCTTCTCTCAGGATAAAAGAGATTTTTCCACGGAACACACGGAAGACACGGAATGGGGATCTATCTTCCCTTGAAGCTGGAAGAAAAAATCGCCTGAAAACGAGAGATAAACATAGCTAAACATAGAGGCTGACCCCATGCCCCCCCCCATGCCTCCCTATTCTCTCCCTTTTCCGTGGTTTCCGTGGTTTCCGTGGTTAATATTCTTTTTGCGTCTTTTGTGACTTTTAGCGGCTGAAAATAATTCTTCTTCGTGGCTTTCCGGCTTCGTTCCTCGCAAGCTTCGAAACTTCGCCGTGACATGGGCGGCTGGCGGGGTTCGGTCGGGATAAATTTACCGCGAAACGGCCCCTGCCGGCAAATCATCAGGGGACGTTATTTGAACAGTTCAGGGCGTCTTACCCCGAATGTCCTTAGCGTTGTTTCCCTGGTATTCGCCCCTGTAATCGCCCGGTTTTTCCTGTAATACCCTTGACGCCTCTCCCCGAAAAGACAGATAATACGTTATCTTCCTGAGAAAACTCTCATCCGGGAAGGAAAGGATATTTATGATGGATAAGGGTATCTCTCACAATCGAGACGAAGAAACCATCGAGGCAAAGGCCCGCTGGTTCCAATCTCTGCCCTTATCGGAACGCATGGAAATCATGTGCGCCTTCACGGATCTTGCCCTTGAAATCAATCCCGATTTACCGGACAGAAAAGATGCTCAACCGATTAACAGGCGTTTTCAAATCATTACAAGAACATGACGTTCGTTACATGGTGATCGGTGGAATCGCCGCAATCCTCCATGGAGTGCCGCGTTCGACGTTCGACCTGGATATCTTGATCGATTCCACTCGTGAAAATGTTCAGAAACTGATTGAAGCATTAATCGATGCCGGTTTGGGAACCGCTTCATTGACTACGGCTGAAGATATCCTGAAAAATGAAATCACAATATTCAAAGACATTGTTCGCATTGATGTTCAAACATCAACACCGGGTATTGATTTTGACGATTCGTGGAAGAAAAAAGAGATTATGCGATACCAGGGACAGGACTTTTTTGTTTTGAATAAAGAGGACCTGATCGCCTCGAAAAAGGCCTCCGGCCGCCCGATCGACCTCGAAGACGCCCGCCTTCTGGAAATGTAATCTTCTTTTGCCTCTGTTTTCCTCAGTCCAATCGGTGGTGAGAAATCCATTTTACCACGGAGATGGGGAAGCGGGAAGCGGGGGAAAGGATGAGGGGGGAGGGGGAAGCGGCTGGCGGCTGGCGGCTGGCGGGTTGCGGCTGGCCGGCTTTGCGTGAGGTAAAAAGAGATCCTCTCGCCATTTTGCAGCAGCGAAGTTTCAACTAATACGGAAGTCGCCTGGATCGCAAAGGGTTCTATTCTCTCCCTTTTCCGTGCTTTCCGTGTTTTCCGTGGTTAATATTCTTTTTGCGTCTTTTGTGACTTTTAGCGGCTGAAAATTAATTCTTCTTCGTGGCTTTCCGGCTTCGTTCCTCGCAAGCTTCGAAACTTCGCCGTGACATGGGCGGCTGGCAGGATTCGTTCGTGATAAATTTTCCGTAAAACGGCCCCGCCCGGCAAATCATCAGGGGACGTTATTTGAACAGTTCAGGGCGTCTGACCCGAATGGCGCTAACTTAAGGAAATAGAATCATGTTCTCAGAGGAGATATATTTCCTTAATCGTACTCGTACTCGCACTCGCACTAGACGTTTCCGATACATGTTCTTCTCTCCTTGATTCAAGATCCTACCTGCATTTGAGCTTATGAACCATTACGATTACGCGCACGAGCACGAAGATAAAGTGTGTGGGAATTGGTCTTTTCGAGCCCTTATCCCTGGAAAATAACCCCATCTTGCGAAACAAATGGTATTCTTTTTTGCGCCTTTTTGCGGCTTTTGAAGAACATACTTTCACAATCGTTTACAGTCGCATTCCCGCCCCTGGTGGGACAAAAGCGGCTGGATCCTGTTTTATTTTGCCGTGTAGAAAACACTTGAATCGAAATCCCGCCGGAGAGATGAATGTATTCGTATTTTACATACAATCCGAAAAGATAGACAAGGGATGTGATTATCATGAAACGGATCATGATGAAATCGAAGATTCATCGCGCCACCGTGACGGGCAGCGATCTTCACTATATCGGGAGCATCACGATTGACGAGGAGCTCCTCAGGAAGGCCGATATCCTTGCCGGGGAACAGGTACAGGTGGTGAACCTGAACAACGGAAGCCGTTTTGTCACGTACGCCATCACTGCCCCGGCCGGTTCCGGAACCATGCTGTTGAACGGTCCGGCGGCCCGGCTCGCCCACAAGGGGGACCTGATCATCGTGATCTCTTACGCCATGGTGGACGAGGAGGAGCTGGAGGGTTTCAAGCCGCGGATCCTGGTGATGGATGAAAACAACCGTCCGGTGGAAACGCTTTGAGTTTTTCCACAGCTCTGATCCGGGCGGGCCTGCCCCGGAGAAAATGGCTTGCATTGCCGCGTGGGATGTGCAAACAGGGATTCATTGTCTCTAAGGAGGGGAGTACATGGACGAGTTGAGAATCCCGGATGAGGAAGAGACCGAGGAGATCCAGAGCGAGGTGCACCAGCTCAAGGCCGCCCGCCTCCGGATCGAGGATGTCATCAAATCGGGAGCAAACTGGTATTTCATCATCGCCGTCCTCTCCCTGATCAACACAATCATCATGGTGGCCGGGGGCCAGACCCGTTTTGTGGTTGGTCTCGGGATCACCTCGATTTTCGACGCCATTGGAACCGAGCTGGGAGGCCCGGGAGTCCTCATCGCCCTCCTCCTTTCCATACTGGTTGCGGTTCTTTTTATCATCATCGGCGTTTTCGCCCGGAAAAGACACATGTGGGCGTTTATCGTCGGGATGGTGCTTTACGGATTCGACGGCCTTCTCCTCCTGCTTTTAAAGGATATCTGGAGCCTTGCCTTTCACGCCCTGGCGCTTTACTTCATCTTCAAGGGCGTCAAGGCCCTGAACGTTTATGAAAAAATCGAGCGCAAGGGATATATCCCCCCTCATACCATGTGAATGAAATTGGCACGAAAACGATTCCTTTAACTGACTTATTCCTGCTCGCACTCGTACTCGTGTTTGTAATCGTACTCGTAATCGTTCATATTCTCAAAATGCAGGTAGGATCTTGAGTCAAGGAGAGAAGCACGTGTAGCGGAAACTTCGAGTACGAGTGCGAGTGCGAGTGCGAGGAAGGAAAATATATCTCCCCTGAGAACATTATTCTATTTCCTTAAGTCAGCGCCATTCGTGTCTGACCCCCGATTGGATTGGGAAGGGAGGGTGAGATGGTGGATCCATTGAAAGGCAGGGGATGGAAGGATCTCCGGATCGAGCGCGAAAAGCGGGAGGAAACAGGGCTCCCCGGGAAGATCCTGATCACGGTATTTTTCATGCTCGGGGGGGCGGCACTGGGGGCCTTTTTGGGATATTTCATTGCGGTTCGGATGTATTCCCGCACATACCTGCACGGCGGCCAGAACAATCTCCTTTTCATTATCCCCCTGGGAGGGGCCATTGTGGGAGCTTTATCCGCCCTTGTTTTCTCCGTTAAAACGCTTTTTATCGGGAGCGACTGACCCCTTTCGGATCGTTTTTTTTGATTTTTCACCGCCATGAGAACCTCCACCCGGTCGATCTCCTCCCCATAGGGATTGATCTTTTCTTTCTATGTCGAAGGACGATGTATCTTGACAGCATTATTCGGATTCCATACGAAAAGAGTATTTTGAGTGGATATCGGGAGTGGGGAGGGAATATTTTTCAGGGAGGCCGGATCATGGGAGATTTCGGATTGAATCGGGAGGAGGTCATGGCTCTCCTCGAGGAGCATGTCAGCTCCGGAAACCTGAAAAAGCACCTGCTGGCCAGCGAGGCGGTGATGAGAAAACTGGCCGAAAGGCTGGGCAACGACGTCGAGCTGTGGGGGCTGGTGGGGCTTTCCCACGATATCGATTTTGACGAAACCAAGGAAGATCCGGAAAGGCATACTGTGGTGGGGGCGGAAATCCTGCGTTCCAAAAACGTGCCAGAGGAGTATATCCAGGCCATTCAAAGCCATAACGAGGAGATCCCGGGGTGGACGCCCCGGACCACTCCCCTCCAGCATGCCCTTGCCTGTGGAGAGGCCATCACGGGTCTGGTTGTGGCCACGGCCCTGGTGATGCCGGATAAAAAACTCGCCAGCGTGAAATCGAAATCCGTGCGAAAACGAATGAGAATGACGGCGTTCGCCCGGAACGTGGATCGGGACGCGATCATGGAATGCGAAAAGATCGGAGTGCCGCTCGAGGAATTCTGCACCCTGGCCGTGGAGGCCATGCAGGGCATCAGTGACGAACTGGGATTGTAAACAAAAAAAACACTTAAGGAAAGTAACATGAAGGAAAGGACGCTCGTGTTGATCAAGCCGAATGCGATCCGGCGAAAGCTGGTCGGGGAGATTCTCTCCCGGTACGAAATGAAAGGGTTCGAAATTACGGCTCTCAAGGTACTGACCCTGGATGAAAAACTGGCGGATCAGCTTTACGGGGAACATATCGGTCGCGATTACTACCCTCCTTTCAAGGAGTTCATCATGAGCGGTCCCATTATCGCCGCCATCATCGAGGGGGAAAGCGCGATTGGCCAGGTTCGAAAGCTGAACGGCGCCACCAATCCCCTCGAGGCCGCTGCCGGCACCATTCGAGGCGACTATGGAACCATCACGCGTTACAACCTGGTTCATGGCTCGGACGGACCGGAAAACGCGGAGAAAGAGATCGGGATTCTGTTTCCCGATCGGAAATAAAATCGCGGGGGACCTCGGAACACCATGGCCCTTATATCCGACCAGGGATTCGTGATCGCCTCCACCCGGTGGCGGGAGTCCTCCCTGATCGTTCGTTTCTTTACCCTTAAGCTGGGAAAGATCGGTCTTGCGATCCGGGGGGCCAGGCGCCCGAAAAGCCGGATCGGCTCCTACTTCGACACCTTTTCACATTTGAAAATCGTGTACTATATGCGGGACGACGCGGATCTGGGAAAGCTGAAGGAATCCTCCGCTTTGGATTACTTTCCCAGTATCAGGCGGGACCTGGTGCGATTCGCCCTTTGCTCGCTTTTTTTCGAGATCCTGGACCGGGGACTTGCCCCGAGGGACAGGCAGCGGGATCTGTATCGATTGACCACGGATTTTCTCGAGGGGATGAACGGGGAAAAATATTCGCCCGGAGCCGCTCCCCCATTTTTCCTCGCCCTGGTCGCCCGGATGGGATTCGCACCCGAGGTCGGGCAATGCCGCTCCTGCAAAAGCTCGGAAAACCTCGATTCCTTCGATCCCGCCCGGGGAAGCGCGGTTTGCTCCCGTTGCAGGGAAAAGGAACAGGAACTCATTCCCCTGCCGGAGACCGTGCGGGGGGAGATCCTCCGGTTCGATTCCACAAGGGGCGAATGGAACGAGCTTCCACCCTGGCCGGAAAAGACCCTCCTGCCCTTTTTTCGCATCATGAGGGAACTGGTGCAGTATCACTACGAGGCGGGATTGAAATCCGCCGGATTCCTGATGCAGCAGCTGAAAGAGCTGTAACCCGGGGAAGTTCTATCCGATCCGGAGATTCTCGAAATCCTCGAGATCCACCCATTCAGGGACAATCTTTTCGAATTTCGCGGCACTGCCCCTTCTCACCCTGACGGCGGCCCGTGGATTCTTGCGGGAGCTGCTGTACCGCCGGGTAATGGCCGCGGCCAGCCGGATTTCATCATCGGTGGGGGCGCCCCTGAGGATGGAAAGGGGACTTCCGCCCCCCTCGGCCTCGAGGAGGATATCCGTATCCACCGCCAGGTGGGCCAGGATCCTGTTATCCGATTCGTTTCTCCCCACCACCAGTTTGGCATGGGGTCCAAGCCGGAAATGGCGTCCCTTTTTGAGCATCTGGATGCTGTCGATATCCGAGTCGCCATGATCGAACAGGTCTTTCAACCGGGCGGAGAAAGCGGGGTCGGTCAGGAGGCATCCCCCTGCCGGGGTTTCGTAAATGGTGATCCCGAGTTTGCCTGCCAGTGCCATTTGCTGTTTCCTGCCCCGACCGGCAATTCCGAGGAGCCGGTTTCTGTCCACCAATCCGAGCTTTTCAGGGATCGCAGGTTCGAGCCGGAGGGCTGAAAGGGGACGCAGGAGGTATCCATCCAGTCCGCTTCTTTTTTCCACCATTCGGAGTGTGGGTCTTTTCTGCGACATGGGACGCTGTTCGAGAACCTCGCCGGTGAACACGAACGCGGCGCCGGCCTCCGCCATCAATTCCCTCGCCTTTTTCAGGAAAAAGATATGGCAATCGATGCAGGGATTCATACAGGAGCCGTAACCCCAGTTCGGGTTTTTCACGAGATTCACATACTCCTCCCCGAGATAGAGGGGGTGGTATTCGAATCCCTGCTCGACGGCCTGTTTCTGACAGATGTTTTCTTTGCCGCCGTCGGAAACGGCGCTCGAGGAAAAAGGTGTGATGATGTGGAGTCCGATGACCTCGATGCCCTGATCGAGGATCAACCTGGCTGCCAGGACGCTGTCGAGCCCCCCGGAAATCATGCCGATGGCCGTGATGTTTCTTTTTTCTTCCTTCAAGAAGATCCTCCGCTCGATTTTTTCTTCCGGGGATAGTAACCGAAGAACCGGAGATCCGTTTCTTTTTTTGTCCAGTTTTTCCGCACCTTTACCCAGAGATCGAGGAACACGGGATGGCCGGCGAGTTTCTCGATGTCCGGCCGGGCCAGGGAGCCGATTTTTTTCAGCATGCGGCCTCCGCCCCCGATCACCATGCCCTTCTGGGAATCGCGCTCCACATAGATCACCGCCCGGATGTAAAACTTGCCCTCGGATCTCTCCTTGTATTCCTCCACCTGAACGGCCACGGAATAGGGGAGTTCCTGTCCGAGGAGTTCGAAGGTTTTTTCCCTCACGATTTCCGCGGTGAGAAACCTGAGATTCCGATCCGAGAGCATTTCGGGATCGTAATACATGGGTCCCTCGGGCAGGGTATCCAGGGTGCGTTCGAGGAGGGGTTGCAGGTTTTGGCCGGTAAGTGCGGATATGCCGAACACGGCCTGGTAGGAATCGAGGTTCTCGAACCGGGGGAAGTCTTCGATTTTGAACTTCCCCGGAAGGCGGTCGATCTTGTTGGCCAGGAGGAACCGGGGCGCTTTTGCCTCTTGCAGGATCTTTTTCACGGCCGGGGTTTCGGGACGGGAGTCCGTGATATCGACGATATGATAAATCAGATCCACGTCCCTGGCCGCATCCGATGCGGCATCGATGAGGCAGGAGTTCAGGAGATTTTTTGCCTCGATGATACCGGGAGTATCCACAAACACGATCTGGGCGTCCTCCCGGGAGAGGATCCCGATCAGGCTGTCCCTGGTGGTCTGGGGTTTACGTGAAATGATGGCCAGTTTTTCCCCGACGATCCTGTTCAGGAGTGTGGATTTCCCGGCATTGGGTTTCCCGACAATGGCCACGTATCCCGATTTGAAAGTGGCCGGATCAGGTGTTTTGTTCATTGGAGAAGAGACTCCTTTTCGAGAGTTCCGGGTGGAATGCGCGAACTTTCAAAAGATTCCATCCTTTTCGAAACGCCGAAGCCGCCGGTTTTGCTCAGCCATCATTCGCCTTCGTTCCCCCGGCTCCCGGTCGTCGTACTGAATCAGGTGAAGGTATCCGTGAACCAGGAGGAGGGCGATTTCTTTCGAGAGGGAATGCCCGGCCTCCCCCGCCTGGCGCGAGGCGGTCTCGAGCGAGATCACGATATCCCCCATCGGAACCGTCTCGCCGGGTGATGGGGGGGGCTCCTGTTCGGAAATCATGGGGAAGCTGAGAACGTCGGTGGGGCGATCCATGTTCCGATATCGGCTGTTCAGATCCTGCATTTTTTTATCATCGACAAACAGGATGCTCACCTCCGGATTTTGAAAGGGCTGTTTTTCCAGGAGTCCCCGCATGATTCGGAGGGTTAGTCGCCTGAGCTCCCGTGGAGGGATCAGTTTTTTCCTCGATTGATTGCGAATCAGGATTTCCATGAGATTTCTCTTTTCCCGCAAAGATATATAGTTAAAAAGAGTCAACCACGACCCCGGAGTCAACTTTAATAACATGAATAACCCGCCGGAAGGGAAAAATCAAGATTCCCCGTTGCAATCCGGTTATGAATTGAGGCAGGTTTTTTCCGCAGATCATAAATGGGATACCAGGTTCCATGTTTGATTTCAAATTACTGAACAAAGACAAAAAATCCGGGGCGAGGCGGGGTCGGATAACTACGAACCGGGGAACCATCGAGACTCCCGTTTTCATGCCGGTGGGGACCCGGGCCACGGTCAAGTCCCTGACCCCGGAGGAGCTCGAAGAGCTGGGGGCGGAGATCGTGCTCGCCAACACATTCCACCTTTATCTTCGTCCCGGGGACGATATCATCGCCTCCCTGGGGGGGCTGCACCGGTTCATGCACTGGGATCGCCCCATCCTTACGGACAGCGGCGGGTTTCAGGTTTTTTCGCTCTCCGATCTGAACAGGATATCGGAAGAGGGAGTGGAATTCAAATCCCCGGTGGACGGTTCCCGTCACTTCCTGACCCCGGAAAAGGTGATCCGGATCCAGCATAAGCTCGGCTCCGATATCGTCATGCCCCTGGATGAATGCCCTCCCCCCGGCGTGGATCGTTCCTACGTGAAACAGTCCCTTGATCTCACCCTCGGGTGGCTGGAGCGCTCCGTAAGGGAGTTTCAGGAGTGCCCCGATCCCGGGAAGCAGACGCTGTTCGGGATCGTGCAGGGCGGTTTTTTCGAGGATCTCCGATTGGAATCCGCGACCAGGAGTGTCGAGTTCGATCTGCCGGGGTACGCCATCGGGGGCCTCTCCGTGGGGGAGGAAAAGGAAAAGACATATTCCATGCTCGAGGTTTCGTGTTCGATCCTTCCGGAGGAAAAGCCCCGTTATCTCATGGGAGTGGGGACCCCGGAGGATTTCCTCCTGGCGGTGGAGAGGGGTGTGGACATGTTCGATTGTGTTCTTCCCACCAGAAACGCCCGAAACGGGGCGCTTCTGACGAATGAGGGCCCCCTCCGGATCAGAAACGCCGAATTCCGTGACGATCCGCGCCCGGTGAGCGAATCGTGCGATTGTTATAGCTGCCGCCATTATTCGCGGGCCTATTTGAGGCACCTTTATTATGCGAAGGAGCTTCTGGCCTATCGTTTGAACACGATCCACAATCTGCATTTCATGCTCGGGTTCATGGCCCGGCTCCGCCGTTCGATCGAGGAGGGTCGTTTTACGGATTTCGCCGTGGAGACACGGGAAAGCGGCATGCTCGGTTAACCCGGGAGGGAATCATGGGGGAAAACGGAAATATTCCTGTTCCTGAAAAAATTCTTGATTGAAGATATGATCCATGAAAGCAATATACTCATCTCAAATTCTGAAAGTCTTCTGTCAGATAAAAAAAGTATTTCGGCTGAACGATCGAGGAGAGAGGGCATGATCCTTTTCCCGCAGATATCCCACAGGGGAATCAAATCAGGGCGAATCACAATTGCGTTTCGTCTCTGGGAGAGTTGTCGCGTATCGAAGGGGGAATCGTACCTGGTGGAGAATCTCGGCAAGATCAGGATTCGAGAAGCCAGGAAGGTGGCCATCTCGTCGATTTCCGATGAGGAGGCAAAAAAGGCCGGTTATCAAGACGCCGATAAGATCATTTCCCATTTTCAAAATAAAAAGCCGGACCAGGACTTCTGCTTCCGGATCGAGTTCCAGTATCTCAAAAGCGACGCCGGGAAGAGGGAGAGAAGACCGCGTCCCCTCCCGGAGAAGGTCCTGGAAAAAATCAACGAACGCCTCCAGCGCCTCGACCGCAAGGCACAGGGCATTACATACTCCGCTATCCTCAATGAAATGGGTAAAAACCGGTATAACCGGATCCGGGATCTCTCCGAATCGTTTGATTGTCCCTATTCCGAAATCCGGAGAAAACTCTACCGGCTCTCGAGTGAACGCCTCGTGGACTCCGATCCGAGGAAACGCTACTATCTCACACCCAGGGCCAGACAGCTCATGGAACACAAAAAGGCCAGGGTTCCGGGCCTTCAAAAGTGAAACCCGGCAACACCTCTCCCGGTTCATCCATCCTTGACTTTTCCCCTCCCCTTGCCTTTGGTATTTTTCATAACGGGATCGTACCGTGACACCCCTTTTCCGGAGGCGCGTCCTTGAAGGCTTTGCACGTTACTTATCGTTTCGGTGAAGAGATCATCGGGGGTGCGGAAAAATACCTCTGGAACCTTTCCACCCAGCTGGCCCGTCAGGGGGTGGAGCTTACCGTGGCCACCACAACCGCACGGGAATTCCGCTCCCCCACCCGATGGAACGTGTTCTGGAAAAAGGGATACCCCCGGGGTGAAGAGCACGCCTCCGGCCTCCGGATTCTTCGATTTCCCTTCCGCAACCACCCCAGATGGCTCGCCGCCCTCTACGGCATTCCCCTTCAATCGCGTTTCGATTCCGAACAGTGGGATTTCGAGCCTCCGGCGATCACAGCCGAAGGAGGGGGCCTCCTGGTTCGCGGCTGGCATTTCGAGGAGCGATCCGGCGGCGCTTCCCACCGTTGGATCGGCCGTCGGGCCGAGATCGCGATCCGGGATGAATACGTGTGGGAGGTGGGATTTTCGGCTTATTCTCCCTGGAAAAATTCGGGCGAGGTTGTCATCAACGGAAAAAGGATCGGCGGATTCAACGTCAATCGCGATATCCAGTACTTTGCCTTCAAGCCGCCGGAACCACTCAGCGATCTCAATGTGGAAATCCGGTTGAAAAAGGCCAGGCGTCCCTGGAAGGATCTCCGGCGACTCGGTATGATCGTGACGGCGGTATCTTACAAAGCGGGCGACCGAACCGTGGAAATTCCCCTCCACAGGCATTACCTTTCCCTTCTCCACGAAAGAAAGGAAGAACTCCTGGGATGGTTCGAAAAGAGGGCCCAATCCCGCCCGAAGCGGTTCAGCCGGTATTTCGACCTGTGTCGGGGCCCCTTCTCTCCCGAGCTGTCCCGATACCTGTTCCTGCATGCCCGTGAATACGATATCATCCTGGGGCACAATTTTCCCCATCCCTATCTGGCGGAGGCGGTGAAGGCGGGTAAAAGGGCGGGCATCCCCACGGCAGCCCTCCCACTGGCACATCTCGAGGATGACTACTACCACTGGGAACATTACTACACGGCCCTTGAATCCGCGGATCTGACCTTTGCCCTGTCCGACTATTCCCGGGATATCTTCCGGGAGCGTTTTCATGCCAATGCCCACACTTTGGGTGCTGGGATCGATCCCGGGGAATTCGAATCCTCGAATACCAACGGAGACCGGTTTCGCAAAAAATACGAGCTCCAGGAAACTCCCATCATCTTATTCGTGGGAAGGAAATCCTGGCCAAAACGTTATCCTGCCCTGATCCGGTCCGTTCGCGCCGCCTCCCGGATCCATCCCTGCCGACTGGTTATGATCGGTCCCGACGAGGACGGGCAATCCATTCCTCCGGAGGATGCCCTTTACCTCGGGAAACAGGATCGGGGAACCATTTTGGATGCATATGCCGCCTGCGACGTATTTGCCAACCTGAGCGACTCGGAGAGTTTCGGCATGGTCTTCACGGAGGCGTGGATGTTCGAAAAACCGGTGATCGGATACAGAAATTGCGGGGCAGTGGCTTCCCTGATCGAAGAGGGGAAGGATGGTTTCCTTTGCGGTTCGGATGAAGAAACGGCCGGTCGCATTGTCGAGATTCTGCAAAATCCCTCCCTCGGAGCCGGGCTGGGAAGGGCGGGACGCGAAAAAACACTGAACCGCTTTACCTGGGAAAAGGTTGCCTCGAGGGCGAAAGAATTATACGGGGAAATCGCCGGCGGGAAATAACGGCCCCGAAACAGAACGCATCGGGGAAGCTGGTCACCCTTTGTTATCACCGGTAAAACGGGAAAGATCTCCGGGGGTGTCCAGATCGGCCAGGATGCCGGGGTCATCCACATCCAGCTCCCGGATTTTCTCCCGGTTGGAGCTGAGCACATTCTTGAGACCACCCGGCAATTTTATGGAAAGATCCAGTATTTCGTGGAAAACCCTACGGGGGAAAACCGGGGGATGCCCGCGCCTTCCCTGGAACACCGGGATGACGATATTTCCTGGAAGGGCCTCGTGACGTTCTTTTATAATAGAGTATGTCGCCAAATTTACCAGGGGATGATCTGCAAGGCAGAGAAGGATGCCGGTGCAATCCGGAGGGATTTCACCCAGTGCCAGTTGAACCGAGTACAGCTGCCCTTTTTCCTGAAAACGGTTGGGAACGAAACAAAACCCGGGGAGCTGGAGCTCCTTTATTTGGTCCCGGTGAGATGCGTTATACACGATCACGCCCGGGGCGCTCACACCGGCCTGCCGCAGCCTGTTTGCTATGGTTTCCAGGAAGGTCTTTCCGTGAAGGGTGAGGAAGGGTTTGGGGCTCCCCATCCTTCTGGACTCTCCCGCGGCCAGGATGACCGGTACGAGCGGGAACGAGCCGGATACCATATTTTGCTTGTTTTTTTCGGGGGACATGGTTAGATAATCCTTATTAAAGCGGTATTATTTTCAGACGCGGTGAACAATGCTTCGTTTACTGTTTCATTCCATATTTCACGGATCGATTTTCTGTGGGGACGAGGTTTCCGATCCCGCCGCCCCTTTCCTCGGTAGTGTGGGGGTGTTTCTCAAACAGAAGATCGGTCTCTCTTACTCGCTTCAGTACAAGATTTTCCTGAGCCTTGTTTTTCTGATCCTTATTTTTCTCCTCAGAAAGCTGCTACGACGGCTCATAGACCGCAGGGTCAAGGATATCAAGCGTCATTATTACTGGAAACGCACGGTCACATACGCCAGCACGATTATCGGGGTTATCATTATCGGGAGCGTGTGGATCAAGGGGCTCCAGTCGCTGGCCACATTTTTCGGCCTGGTGAGTGCGGGTGTGGCCCTCTCGCTCCGGGACCTGATCGCCAATTTCGCGGGATGGCTCTTCATCATATGGAGCCAGCCCTTCCGGGTGGGAGACCGTATCGAGGTGGGCGAGTTCCGTGGCGACGTGATCGATATCCGCATTCTCCAGTTCACCATACTCGAGGTGGGCAACTGGGTGGGTTCGGATCAGAGCACGGGCCGGATCGTGGATATCCCCAACGGTATGGTTCTCCGGGAAGGGATTGGGAATTACACCAAGGGATTCGAGTATATCTGGAACGAGATTCCGGTACTTATCACGTTCGAGAGCAACTGGAAAAAGGCAAAGGAGATCCTGCAGAAGATCGCCCAGGAAAAGGCGGAGCACCTGTCGCCGGATGCGAAACACCAGCTGCGATCCGCGGCGAAAAAATACATGATTTTCTATCATTACCTCACCCCGATTGTTTATACTGATGTGAGGGAATCCGGGGTTCTTCTGACAATCCGTTACATGACCAAACCCCGCCAGAGAAGGAGCACCTCCCAGGCGATGTGGGAGGCGATCCTGGAGTCCTTTTCGAGGGAACCGGATATCGATCTTGCCTACCCCACCACCCGCTTTTACACCCCGCCCCAAAACGGGGAATCGAAAGAGAAACAATCTCCCGCTTAACCGCTTAACCGTTCTTCTCTTTGCTTGCTTCCAAAGGCCGCCCTTTTTCGTGTTCACAATCCGGACAAAATCATGTATCAACTTCAACCAGTTCTCCCCTCTCATCATAGGATATCGTTGTTACAGGATCGCCCGAATCCCTGAGAAACAGGCTTCAGAGGACTGTCAATCTTCCTATTCTTTTCATGGCATGGAATTTGCCCCTTTAAGCAATCGAATGGGAAAGAAGGTGAAGCTCTCTTCCCTGGTTCACATCCCGATCTGAAGGAACTGAAAAAGGAGGATTGAAAAATGAAGCGATCGAGCCGCACCCTTCATACGATGGTTTTCGTGATTTTCCTTATTGTTTTTTCCCTGGGGCTCGGGTGTGCCACGTATCGACCAGCGAAATCCTGCGGAAAAGAAGAGGAAGATAATCGCTTATCCCTGGCTGGAACAAAGGGGGAATTCCTGAGAGGAGTAACCAATGTTGCCTGTTGCTGGATGGAAATTCCTTACGAAGTCGAGGCCAGCCTGAGGGAAACGAAAACCAAGAGTCCTTTCGGGCTGTTCTCTCATTCCTTTGCCGCAGCCTTCGCAACGGTCCGGGGGTCCCTCTGGACCGTGGAACGCGCCACGGGAGGGATCGTGGAAATGGGAATCAGTCCCTTCCCCCCTTACGATCCAATCATGAAACCGGCTTACCCACCATACCTGAACAAAAAATCCGGGGAAGAACCATCCAGCACAAAAACAGCAGATGTGGAATCAGTGGAGAACGAGGGATAGGTAAAGAAAGTGCGTTACCGCACTTGCCCCGGGGAAAGCTGTTTCTGCATGACGTTCAATTTGGCGTTGGCGAGCTGGGTTTTGATCTGGATCACCTTTTCGTGATTTTCCCCCAGGATCCTGGTTTTGATATCAAGGGCCTTCTGGGCGAGCAGGATGGAGCCATTGTAATCGCCGGCCAGCCATTTCTGGTGGGCCTGCTCGAGACAGCGATCCGCGTCCGCCAGGGTTTCCATCGCGGGAGCGGGCGTCGATTGTGTGGTTAGAGCCGCCGGTTGCGATGGCCAGGTCTGCGGCTGGACCGCCTGGGTTTGCTGCTGTGGAGGGAAGGATGAAACGGGCTGCATGGCCCCACTTGTTTGGCCGGATGGCAGGGCCCCTCCCCCGGGCGCGGGTTGGTTCGGGAAGGCTGAAGGTACTGAAGCGGTGGCGCCGCCCGGAACCATCCCCCCGAGACCGGTCGCTGCCCCCGGGGATGCCGGAGTTAAAGAGGCGGATTGGAAATGCTCATTCGCCTTTTCGAGGATGAACGCGGCCACCTCTTCTGGAGGGTCCTCCGAACTGTCCTCGAGGTCCAGCCGGAAGACATCCCCCGGTTTCCGGGGATAGGTTATCTTTGCGTTGAATCCATCCTCGAATGTGACGCTGTAAGGGTGTTTCTCCTCACTGAGGGCAAACCCCACCCCCATGCGAAAACCTTCCGTGGATGCAAACTCGTCGATAGCCACCACCGCGATCGCGAGGAAGATGCCTGTAATGAGCATCAAGGCTCCGAAAAACCTCGCCACGGTATTGCGCCAGTTTTCGGGAAACAATCGCACGAGAAGGGCACTGAGTCCGAAAATCCATCGCCATCCCTTCTTGTGCATGATGTCCGGAATAACCAGGACCACCAATCCCAGAAGGGCGACAACAACGCAAGCGGCAAAGGCGCCCGAAAAATCCGCTCCTCCGTTCGCGGCAGTTTCCATAACCCATCACTCCAGTTCGTATTCATAACAAGCAGTTGTTTCTTTACAGGGATTCGATTGAAAAGTTCAAGAAAGATTTTTCAGGAAATGAAATCCGGAACCACGGTTGACACAAGGCTCCCTGTTTTTTTATGAAATTATAATATCATTCCGATCAATCGGGTCACAAGGGGGTAGTCAACATGAAATACGACCTGATCATCCGAAACGGTTTCATTGTAAGGGAAACCGGAACGATTCGCGCCGATCTGGGCATTACCGGGGAAAAGATCGCCGACCTGAAAGCGGGCCTCGAGAGCATTCCACCCTGCGGGGAAATCGACGCCACGGATCGATACGTCATGCCGGGCGGCATCGACGTACACGTGCATCTTCAACTCCCGGTGGGGGGAATGGTGAGTTCGGACGACTTTGTCACGGGAACGAAAGCGGCTGCTGCAGGAGGCGTTACCACGGTGATCGACTTTGCGGACCAGGATCCGGAAAAGGGCCTGATGAAGGGCATCGAGAACCGCATGAAACAGGCTGAAGGACGCGCCTCGGTCGATTTTTCGTTCCATTCCGCAATCACCAACTGGAACGACTCCCTGAAAGATGAAATGAAGGACGTCATCGCATTCGGCATCCCCAGCTTCAAGATGTACATGATCTATGCCTCGAAGGGGATGCAATCGGACGATGCGGACCTTTTCTCCGCCCTGGAAACCACGGTTCAAAACAGGGCCCGGATCATGGTGCATGCGGAAAGCGACAAGGTCATGAACCTCCTCATCAACCGCCTCCTCCCGAGGAAAGAGGAGCTCGGGGCTTGGGCCCATGCCCTGTCGCGTCCGAACTTCATCGAAGCAGAGGCGGTCCAGCGGGCCGTTACATGGACAGAGGCAACCGGGGGCAGGCTTTACATCGTTCACATGTCCACCGGGGAGGCGGTGGATATCCTCCATGCCGCCAGGGAGAGGGGTGTGGACGTGCTCGCGGAAACATGCCCCCAGTACCTTCTCCTTAATGAGGAATTATTCAAAGACAGGGCCCGGGGACACCTGTTCGCCACCTGTCCCCAGCTGAAAAAAAAGAAGGATCAAAAGCGTCTTTGGAAGGGGCTTGCCGGGGGGGATCTCTCCATCGTATCAACCGATACCTGCACCTTTACCGCGAAACAGAAAGAGTCGTGGGGGGGCGACTTCACGAAAATACCATACGGTCTTCCCGGTGTGGAAACCCTGGTTCCGGCCCTTTTTACATTTGGTGTGTTAAAGAAGAAAATCGATGTGAACCGCTTCGTTTCCCTGATCAGTACGAATCCCGCCCGGATCATGGGGCTGTATCCGGAGAAAGGCTGTCTGGCTCCCGGTTCCGACGCGGATCTCATAATCGTGGATCCGAAAAAGAAAAGAACCATCGATTACCGGGATATGGAGACCAATTGCGACTGGTCGCCCTACCAGGGCATGGACATGGCCGGCTTTCCGGATCTCACCATGTGCCGGGGGAAAATCGTGGCCAGGGAGGGACGCTTTACCGGGGAGGAAGGATACGGCCGCTTCGTTCCCCGAAAGATATTAACCGGATAAAGGAGATGCCATGAATACCACGTGGAGATTTGTTCCGGCATGTTTGATCCTGCTGTCGCTCATTACGGGAATTAGTGCGGCCGCCATCGAAACGCATCCCTACCTCATCGGCAATGAGGAACGCCTTCTGGCTGATGACCGTAAACAAGACGAACGATTCGGATCCTCCGTTTGCATCCGGGGCGAATACGCGGCGGTTGGAAAAACCAGGGATGCAGACCATGGAGCTAATGCCGGTGCGGTTTATCTCTATCGAAGAACCGGATCCTCCTGGGAACAAACGAAAAAGATCTTCTCGAACGATATCGAGGCCGGGGATCTGTTCGGATATTCCGTGGCACTGGAGGGTGATACACTGGTTGTGGCAGCCAGCTGCAAAGACGTTTATGGCGATTCTTCCGGAGCGGTTTACGTGTTCGAGCGAAACCGGGGAGGCATCGATCAATGGGGGCAGGCGGCAAAAATCATCCCCTCGAGCGGTGGGGACTGGTATTATTTCGGGAACTCGGTGGCCATTTCAGGCGATACCATCATTGTCGGTGAGAGGGGCAACGGGGAAAAGGGATCCGGGGCTGGAGCGGCATATATCTACCGCCTCTCCGGAGACTCCTGGATACTCGAGAAAAAAATCACGGGAACCGATACCGATGCTTCCGATAATTTCGGAATGTCCGTGGATATAACCGGCGATGTTGCCGCGATCGGGGCCATGAATACGGATAATTCCGTGAATGATTGCGGTTCTGCATACGTGTTTTACAGAAACCGCGGGGGAACCAATAACTGGGGAGAGGTTACGGAGCTTCGTGCCGGGGATGAATCCGAACACAAACGCTTCGGCCAGTCCGTGTCCGTATCCGGCGACGTGGTGGTCGTGGGAGCGCGCAATGACTCCGAAATGGGTCAATACACCGGGGCAGCCTATGTTTTCGAACGGGACCAGGGAGGATCCGACAACTGGGGTCAGAAAACCAAGCTCATGGATCCAAACGCCGACGATTCCGACA
>Ga0272442_10004765_pt1 | contig 18381 bp, 18 predicted proteins | sample SSMForm2O_FD_200262 | JGI IMG/M metagenome (GOLD analysis project Ga0272442, IMG submission 200262) | Marine sediment archaeal communities from Little Sippewissett salt marsh, Falmouth, MA, United States - SSM-Form-2O | ecosystem: Environmental > Aquatic > Marine > Wetlands > Sediment ... | reverse complement strand
CTCAATCATCTTGACAAGGCCGTGACAAAACAATAGAATCTATCGTATCATGATGATTTTGCTTGCTTTGTTCTTCTGCACAGGCTTTTATGGCTTTTACAATTTGAACATAACCGGTGCATCGACAGATATTTCCTCTCATATACTCCTTGATCTCTTCCTCGGTAGGGTCGGAATTTTCCTTTAAAAGGGAAATAGCTGTTAATATCATTCCTGGGGTACAGAAGCCGCACTGAACAGCTGCATTTTTTAAAAAAGCAATCTGCATGGGATGTAATTCATTTCCTTTGGCTAATCCTTCAATAGTTGTAATTTTTTTACCATTAATTGAAACTGCCAGAGTTAAACAGGACAATATCGGTTCATCTTCAACAAAAACCGTACATGCTCCACATTCCCCGATGCCACAACCATATTTCGTTCCGGTTAAGTATAATTCATCTCTTAAAATATTGATCAAAAGATCATTCGGAAAAACAATAATTTGTTTCATGTGGCCATTCAGTGTAAATGCGATAGGTATTTTTTCCATTTATTATTCACCCCTTCCTTCATTGTCGGCTCTTGCCCAGGCCAATTCAATGGCATCCTGTAACATTTTCCCTGCTACCATTATCCTGTAATCGGCGGTAGATCGGATATCATCAATCGGTTGAATCTCTTTGGATGCTTCCAATAGTGCATGACTCATCAGTTCTGGATTTAACACCATCCCTTTTAAGATATTTTCTGTTTTTCTTGCTCGTATTACTTTGATAGCCACTGAACCAAAAGCTATTCGAATTTCTTTACATCTATTAGCCTCTCTTTCCAAATAAATCGCGCAATTGATTTTAGAAAGGTCGGCTTTTACCCTACTATTTTTAATAAAAGCACTACCACAGTTTTCTCCTGTTTTAGGAATAATAATTTCAGTAATCAATTCATCCGGATCAAGAACTGTTTTTCCAACTCCGGTAATAAAATCCTCCACTAAAATAATTCTTTCTTTTTGTTTACTCGTCAACTTAACTTTTGCACCAAAGACGATTAAGGGAGGAATGGTATCCGCAGCCGGTGAAGCATTACCCAGATTACCCGCAACGGTCCCCATGTTTCTAATGGCTGGAGCAGCCATGGAATGAATGCCTTCAAAAAGAGCGATATATTTTTCCTTTACTTTTTTTTCTTTTACCACACCGGAAAGGGAAGTAACTGCACCGATTTTTAATCCCACTTCAATATCTATATAATCTAACTCTTTTATTCCTTTAATGTTGATCAGGTAATCGGCACTCAAATCAGTGGTTTTCATTTTCACGAGAAGATCTGTTCCTCCAGCAAGGATCTTGAGATTTTCTTTTTTGTAATGGCTTAAATATTTTAAAGCATCTTCAAGTGTCGTCGGTGCTAGGTATTTAAAATGTTTATCTAGAATTTTTGTATTCGTCTGCATGTTAGCACTTCCCTCCTGTCTCTTTTTCTTTCAGAGCTTTAAGCATTACTTCCGGAGTAATGGGCAGCTCATAGAAACGAACACCGACAGCATTATAGACCGCATTACCAAAAGAAGAAGCAACAGCACTTAAAGCAGCTTCACCTATACCTTTTGCCCCAAACGGACCGGTAGGTTCAAAAGTGTGCGCATGGTCTACAATGATATTCTCCTTATCCGGCATATCGAGTGTTGTAGGTACCTTAAAGTCGGTAATAAATCCCCGGCACTTCAGCTGACCGCTTGACTTATCATAGGGAATCGATTCCAACTTTCCTAATCCAATTCCTAAAGCATAAGCACCTAAAATCTGCCCTTTCCACAATTCGGGATTGATAATCGTCCCGGAATCACCAAACATGACCACCCGCGGGACACAAATCTCACCGGTTCGGGTATTCACTGTCACTTCAGTAAAGTAGGTAATAAAACAGGGTGGACAATTTTTTTGTCTCAAAGTAGAGGTGTAAGAAAGTGTACAGACAGAATTGATGCGAGCATGATTGGCAATCTCTCCAATCGTCTTGAAATTTTCAGGTAAACCTCTTGGATATACAACTCCCTGTCCCAGTTCTTCATTGAGGACTAATGCCAGATTTTCAGGTCGATCTTCGAAAAGTTTTGCTGCATAATCCAGGAGCATTTCCTTTACTTTTTCTGCCACAAATTTTATCGCTGCACAACCGCAATAAACTCCCCGGGTTGCATGTGTATTGACATCAAAAACCGTTGTTCGGGTATCTACTCCGTTATCGATACTAATTTTTTCAAAGGGAACTTTCAAGACCTCTGCAGCAATCTTTGCACCGGCATCCCAGGTGCCTCCTCCGTGATCCATGAGAGCAGTCACTACATCGACCGAACCGTCTTCATTGATTTTTACCGTAGCACCGGAATAATCAATGACCTCTCCGGCTTTAGGTCCTCCTGTGCCTGAAGTATGAAAACCCCGGGCAACACCGATGCCTTTTCTGATAATGCCTTGCTTTGAATCGGGTTTGCCTCTCTGGTTCCAGTCAATCAATTCAGCACCTTTTACCAACATCTCTTCAACGCCACAACTTCTTATGATGGATTTTACGGTAGGTCCCTGTCCCCAGAATTCATCACCTCTTCCGACATAATTTTGTAGTCTTAAATGAACCGGATCCATATTGATTTTCTCTGCTAAAATATCAATCATATTTTCGACAGGAAAATTAATTTGAGGACTTCCGTATCCTCTGCGGGCACAGGCAGGTCCTTTATTACTGTAGATAGCCTTTCCTTCATATTTTATATTCTTCCATTTGTAAAGGGATGCAAACCAACCGGCTACACAACCTAAATAAGGATAAGCCTGAATATTATGTCCTCCTATCTCCACCCAAACTTTACAATGAGCAGCGGTTAAGGTTCCGTCTTTCTTTATTCCTACCTTTAAACGGGTCTTCAGTGGATAGCTGGAATGGTCATACATGTCCTCCTCGCGGGAGGTAAGTAATTTCACCGGCTTCTTCGCTTTTAATGCTAAAGCCACACAGATGGGTGTGATGGAATTCATTTGAATACTAGATCCAAAAGAACCACCTAAAGACATTCTTTTAACATTAATTCTACTTAAAGGAATACTGAATATCTGTCCCAGAAGAATGCGAACATTGTGGATTCCCTGAGTTGTCGTCCAGAGAGTAAATCCTCCGTTGGGTTCCGGTACACAGACTGCCGATTTTGTTTCCATCTGCATATGATAGACCCGCTGAACTGAAAAGGTTTCATCCACCACGATATCGGCATCACGGAATCCTTCTTCCACATCCCCGACTTCGATATTCCGTTCACAGGCCAGGTTGTTTTCTACCTTTACTTCTTCCTCTCCTAAAAATACATGGTCATAGATTTCAGGTGCTTCGGGATCCATGGCCTCATCAAGGCTAACCCGCGGTTCCCACTTCTTACCCCACTCCACTTTTATTTTTTTTAATGCTGCGAAAGCCAGTGCCTCAGTTTCAGCTGCACAGGCTGCTACAGCTTCCCCAACATGACGTACTTTCTCTTTCGGCAGAACTGTCCGGTCCCGGAAGGTTTTATCGGGAATACTGACAATTCTTTCATTGTATAAAACATCAGGGACATCGTCTGGTCCAATACAGATAGCTCCCATTTTTTCTGCTTCCGTATAATCAATTTTTTTAATTTCTGCATGAGCAAAAGGACTTCGTAGTACGGCTGCATATAATTCACCTGGAATATGGACATCACAGGCATACTTTTCTTCACCGGTAACTTTACCGATATTTTTTATATCATATCGTTTGCCAACAGCATCATATTTTGTATCTAACAAGAAAAGCACCTCCTCTTTACAAAATCATTCTCGCATCAATTACTTGCAACCCATTTTCAAATACAAATACCGGATTTAAATCAATTTCCATTATTTCCGGATTTTTTATGGCTATTCGAGATATTTTAAATAAAAGCTCTTTGATTGCTTTAAGGTTCTTAGGTGACTCTCCCCTAATTCCCTGAAGCATTTTATATCCTGCAATCTCTTTAATCATATCTTCGGCGTCTTTTTCTTCAATAGGAATTACACGGAAAGACACGTCTTTCAATATCTCTACAAAAATCCCACCTAATCCGAACATAATGACCGGGCCAAAATGAGGATCTTTTATCATTCCAATAATAATTTCAGTGGATTGAGGAATCATCTTGCAGGCAATGATACCATGGATATGTGCTGAACTCTTATATTTCTTTGCATTATGAATAATTTCCCGAAATGCAATTAAAGCTTCTTTTCCATTTTTAATGCCAATTTTTACTCCACCTGCTTCAGTTTTATGGATAATATCCGGTGAAACAATTTTCATAACAACAGGATAGCCGACACAACCGAAAATCTTTTTTAAATCGTCTTCTGTTTTAAGTAGCATAAAATCCGGAACCGAAATATTATTTTCGAGTAATATTTTTTTTGCTTCACTTTCTAATAAAGATCTCTTCTCTTTTTTCGCTAACTTAATGATCTGATGCATTACTACCTCTTCTTACAAGCCAATTTACTTAAATCCCCAAATAATGTTTTTTAACATGTTCACTATTCAAGAGGTCTTTACTCTTTCCTTCCATAACAATTTTACCATTTTCCAGAACATAAGCTCTTTCTGCAAACTGTAAAGCATAATTTATATTTTGTTCTACAAGTAACATAGTAATCCCTTTTTTCTTTAAAATGGATAATTTCTGATAAATTTCATCTACTAATTTGGGAGCAATTCCTTGAGAGGGTTCATCAAGCATTAAAAATTTAGGTTGACCCGCCAAACTTCTGCCAATACTTAGCATTTGTTTTTCACCACCACTTAATGTTTTGGCCAATTGATTTTCCCGTTTTTTAAGTATAGGAAAAATCTCGTAAATCTCATTTAAAATATTATTTTTTATTTTCTTTCTGTTTCTATAAGTTCCCATAAGCAGATTTTCATAAACGCTCATATTTATAAAAAGCTTTCCGCCTTCCGGTACATGTGCAATTCCTGCTTGGGAAATTAAATGCGAAGGAAAATTTGTAATATTTTGTCTTTCGAAAATAATTTCTCCCGCAAAAGGAGGAATCAGTTTAGAAATTGTTTTTAAAAGTGTCGTCTTTCCTGCTCCATTTGAGCCAATAATAGCTACAACTTCATTTTCTTCTATTTGGAAGTTGATATCCCTCAAAACAGTGACCTTACCATAACCGGAACTTAATTCTTTAACCTGTAGAACTTGGCTCACTATATCTCCCCCTCCCCAAGTAGGCTTCAATAACCCGCTGATTATTACTTATTTCACTTGGAATACCTTTAGCAATAAGTTCACCGGCATCCAAGACAAAGATTCTCTCACAAAGACCCATTACCATCTGCATGACATGTTCAACGATACATAAGGTAATTTTAGTTTCCTGGTTAAGTCTTTTAAGTTCTGACATAAGCTTTAAGAGTTCTGTGGCAGTCAGTCCTGCTCCCACCTCATCGAGAAGTAAAAGCTCAGGCTCAGTAGCCGCAGCCCTTGCTACTTCTACTTTACGTAAAGAAGATAATCCTAAATCACTGCATTTAAAGTCTCGGATATCCTCCAACTCAAAGAATTTAAGGACCCAATCCACCTTGTTTTGCACTTCTTCTTCCCCCCGCCTATTATAAGCTCCTACTCTTATTGCATCTTCGACAGACATTTCAGTAAAGGATTTTGCCACTTGAAAAGTACGAGACATTCCCAATTTACAAATGGTATGAGGAGACATGGCAGTAATATTAGTCCCTTTGAAGATAACCTGACCTTCATCCGGGGCTTCCAATCCTGTTATTAGATTAAAAAAAGTAGTCTTTCCGGCACCATTTGGTCCGATAAGCCCAATAATTTCCTCTTTTTTAATCTCTATATCAACCTGGTTGACTGCGATAAGATTACCAAAGCGCTTGGTAAGTTTAGAAGTTTTAAGAATTTGTTCAGACAACATTTTTTTTCTTCACCTCCTGCTTTGCGGGCTTCTTATTTCTATCTTGAAAGAAAGTAGCAATTCCCCTCGGTTTAAAAAGAACTACCAAGATTAAAATAACCGAGTAAATGACTAAGTATAAACCCGATACTTCACCACCTAAACTTGCCCTTAAAAATTCCTGGGCACCTACTAGTAAGAGAGCTGCTAAAAGAGGTCCATAAGTAATGCCTCTACCTCCTACAATTCCTAATATCGCAACCTTAATACTTTCCGGACCATTGAAAAAACTGGGATGAACATAACCATAGATATTTGAATAAATTGCTCCGGTAACCCCGATTAAAAAAGCATAATAGACCAGCGCTCTCAATTTACAAGCTCGAGCATTGACTCCCAGCACCTCAGCAGCTGTCTCATCTTCTCCCAAAGCTTTAAGGTAAAAGCCCAATTTCGAGTGAGCGATTCGAGAATTAACCAATAACGCTATGACCAACATACCCAAAATTAGATAATAATAAGGGATATAGGAACCAAAGCGCATATACTTGATTGAACCACTAAAATAAGGTAAATATCTTTCTACCGGTCCTCCTACTTCTTCCCACATATTAAAAACTACTTTAAGTACCTCAACCAGAGCGGTGGTAGTTAAAGCATACCACACTCCTCTTATTCGAAACCGAAACAAAGGAAACCCAATGAATAAGGCAAAAGCAACTGCTACCAAACCGCCCAGAATCATGCCAATCCAAGGAGTTAAATTAAATCGGATAAATAAAGTGCTTGAGGTGAAAGCGCCTAATCCTAGATAAGCAAAGGAAGCCAGGTCAAGCTGACCAGCTAGACCACCAATAATATTCCAAGAGGTAGCCATGACTCCATAGATGAGTACGGTGGTAATTAAAAGTATATTATATTGATTTGAACCAAATATTAAAGGCACGAATAAAGCAATAACTAAAAATAATAATAAATTATTTAAATTGTGACTTCTTTTACGTTTCATTCCTTCCTCCCAAAAAGACCTTTGGGCCGTAACCAAAGAACTAGAATAAATATAAGATATATTACCAAAGACCTTGCCCTGGGATCCCAAAAAGTCATTGCCAGCGATTCACCTATTCCTATAATTAAACCGGAAATCAATAATCCAGAAATCGATCCTAATCCGGCAAGTGCAAGGATGCACCAGCTAAGCAAGCCAAAACGTAATCCCATAGTTGGCTCTACTTGTTGGAAGGTCATCAATAAACCACCTGATATGGCGGTTAGACTTGAACCCAGTCCAAAGGCAAGGGCATAAGTCTTTCGAAAATCAACTCCCATAAGAGAAGCGGCATCAGAATCATCAGAAGTTGCCCGTATTGCTCGTCCCGGCCAAGTTTTACTTAAGAAAAAAGCAATGCTTACAATAACAATTAGACTGATTATAGCTGAAGTTAATCGTGAAAGCGCAATGGTATAGCCTCCGAATTGAATATTGCCTTGAATAAAAGAATAAGGAAGTGCACGAGGTTGTGCTTTCCATGCCAATTGAGTTATGGCGCCCAAAAAAGTCATTAAACCTACGGTTACTGCAATTTGTATAGTATAATGCTCTTTTAGAGTTCGGTCTATCATTCCATAATAGACTAACATTCCAAAGATAAATAGTATTGGAAAAGTAATAAATGGTGTCAAAACTGCATCGACTCCCCATATTGAACCAGCCCAAAAAGAGAAATACATGGAAAGCATGACGAAATTTCCATGTGCAAAATTCACTACGTTCATTACTCCAAAGATAAGCGACAATCCCAAAGCAATCAAAGCATATATACAACCCATCAATGCTCCGTCAAAGAGACTTTGAATCATTATTTCCATATTTAAACTTATTTCCTTCCCTTGCTCCATTTACATTTTCTAACTTATATCTTTGCCCGGATGAATAGTACTAACATATCAACCGGACAAAGATATTTCATTTTGTTAGGGATTTTAAGTAAATTTTGTAAACAAGTTGTATTAAATTCCTATAAAAAGAATAATTTTAATCCTCTGATTCAATTAATAAGTCGCATCCTTTCTAGGGAAAACAAATTCAGTTTCTGCTTCATCAAAAGGCCATACTACTTTAGGTTCACCATCAATGACTTGCATTATTATAGCTCTTGCAAAAGGATTATCCCCTTTTCCGTCGAAAGCAATATGATTTACCGGGAAAGTCTCAACTGCAGGACCGGAAGTTAAATCTAATTCCAAAAATGCTTTACGCAAGTTATCTGGATTTAGCGGATCATCGGGTGAAAGTGTTCCAGAAAGTTCGAGTGCCTCTTTTAATATCCACATTCCGTAATAATTCATTCCGGCAGCTTCTGTAGGAATGTGACCAATTTTGTCAGTATATTCTTTAACAAATTTCAAATTTTGTGGTGTATTTTTAGCAGGATTGTAACTGTATGTATTGCTATAATATTCAGATGCGCTACCCATTGCTTCTATCGATTCAGGATCTGTAAATCCACAAGCACCCATACCAGCAATAAATTTTGGAATCTTATTTAATTCTTTAAAGGATTTTGCAAATATAATGCCATCCATAAAGTAAGGACAGTGAATGACAAAATCTGCTTCAGAAGTTGCAATACCATGAACAATAGATGATGCATCTGTAATATCATAAGGGTATTCCTTTTGATAGACAATGGTAAGTCCATTGTCGAGAGCAGCTTGTACTGCCCCTATAGCATTACTTCTTCCAAAAGAAGAATCTTCATTAAGTATAGCAATTTTCTCTACATTGATTCCGGTTTTTTCTGCTGCTTCTACAACAAATTCAACTGCAGATCTGCCTTGTATACTTGCTTTAGGAGCAGGCCTGAAAAGGTACTGACGACCCATCTCAGTTACATTATCTACTAAAGCATCAGCTACTAAAATTACTTTTTCCCTTTCTGTAATTTCTGATGCTGCTGTAGTTAATCGACTAACATATAAGCCTAAAACAGCTACCGGATGATGTTTACTTATCAGACTCTCTGCTGCAAGACGAGCACTCATTGCATTTTCGCCTACATCTTCAGCAACTAATTCCAGGGGAATTCCTCCTAAAGATTGAATCCCACCGGATTCATTAATATGTTGAACTGCAAGCTCCATACCAACTTTTGCCTCGGTACCAAATACTGCATGCGTACCTGTAAGAGATTCAAGGCAGCCAATTATAATTTTTTCAGGTAATTTTTCGGCAAAAACTGGAAAACTAGAAATTAATACACTTATCAAAACAATTAATAAGATATTTACGATAAAACTTAGTTTTAATCGTCTTTGTAACATTTTTTTCTACCTCCTTGTTTTTAAAACTTAAATATAAATAAACACAAATTAGCTCAAATTTCACCCCCTTTTTGTTCGTATTTTACTTATTATATTTAATTTGATATTATTGTCAAAAGAAATTTGGATATTGTCTCAAATTCTATTGAATCTGCAATATTTATTCATTTGTTGAATTACTTTTGCACATCTTTCACCTGTTTCATAATTGGGAATACCGTATTTCTCTAATTTCAATATAGCATCTTTTACCAATCGGCCGGCCATAAAACTTGCAAAGACAGGTATTTTTATTTCCGATTTTATTTTTCCAAGGGCTATAGCAATTTCATTTGAATTCATAGTAGAGGTCGGAACAAAAATTGCGATTATCGCATCATATTCCGGAGCTATTACTCTACACACTTTTGTAAAATACTCTGCTCCCCCGTACGCTAAAAGATCAAAGGGATTTCCCAGCGCAACATTCGGTGGTAATATTTCTTTTAGCTTATTCTTAATACTTTTAGAAGGCTCGGAAACCACCATACCTAATTCCTCCAATTTATCAACTGTCAAAACAGCAGGTCCACCTGAATTAGTGATTACTCCAATTTTATTTCCATTAATTCTTGGATAATGTGTAAGAGCGCGACAAAGATCAAACATTTCTTCTACTCCTTCTACCCGTAAAATCCCTGCTTGTTTAAATGCGGCATCGTATATTTTATCTTCACCGGCTAAAGAACCAGTGTGTGAAGAGGTAGCTCTCATCCCAGCCGGACTCTTTCCGGCTTTTATGACTACAATAGGCTTTTTAGCAGCAGTTTTTTTTGCCTGAGTTAAAAATCCTCTCCCCTCGGTTAAACCTTCAATATAAATAGCAATCACCTTAGTCTGCTGATCTTCTTCAAGATATTGTAATAAATCTATCTCGTTAACATCGCATCTATTACCATAACTTACAAATTTTGAAAATCCGAATCCCATCTCTTCTGCCATCATTAAAACCGCTCCTCCTAAAGCTCCACTTTGAGTAATAAAAGCAGTATGTCCGTACAAAGCGGGGACTTCTATGCTGGAAAAAAGGTTACATTCTGTACTCATGATTCCTGCGCAATTTGGACCAATAATTCTCATTTTATAATGGTTGGCAATATTTTTTATTTCTTCTTCAGCTGCAATATTTCCTACTTCGGAAAAACCGGCGGAAATGATGACAATCGATTTTACACCCTTTTCTCCCAGATCAACCAGAATTGAAGGAATCATGCTTCCGGGAATCGCAAGCACTGCTAGATCAAATTCTAAATCTTTGAATTCTGAACAGATTTTTTTTCCAAATATCTCTCCACCACTTCGAGATATCGGATAAATATCGCCTTTATATCCACCTTCTACCATATTTCTTACGAGTTCGTATCCGGTCTTTCCTTTTTTCATTGAGGCGAATATCGCTACCGACCGGGGATTAAATAATTCTTTCATTTTTTAATTCCTTCTGTTATTCTATATCCTTCTTGAAAGGCATAAAGATTTTTTTCAATTTCACGCGGAATATTCTTTTTTAAAATTTTCAGTAGTACACGCTTATCAAATGATAAAATATATGATAAAGCTCCCAATAATACCACATTTTCTGCTACGGATAGGCCAAGGTCTATAGCGATTTTTTTGGCATTGATCCAAATGATTTTTGCTTTTGTCTTTTTAAATAATTCTTCAATTTCCTGGAATTCGGGATATTTTTCCGGTTTAGTCATTAAATCTATAGGATAGACTTTATTATTATTTAAAATAACTGTTCCGCCAGGTTTGATAAATTCCAAGGCTTTCAATCCTTCGGAAAGTTCCATAACAACCGTAGCATCTGAGGAATAGGGAGGAATTCGAGACCCAAAAACATTACCTATTCTTATTTCACAATGAACTGCACCTCCTCTCTGTGCCATTCCTACTTCTTTGAAAAATTTAATCTTTTTGCCCTTCTGCAATGCATAGTCTGCAATAATCTGCCCCAGCCTGATAGCTCCCTGGCCTCCAACACCTGAAATATAAATATTACTTTCCATTATTTACCACCTCTATTGCCCCTACCGGACAGATTGATTCACATAAACCACAGCCGGTGCATGCAGAATTAATAGACATATATGCTTTAGATTTTTCATTTTTTGGGGAAAATACCATTGCCGGGCATGCCAGCTCATTTAAGCACAACCTGCATCCAGTACATTTCTCTTTATTTACCACATACTTGACAGTATTTTTCTTTCTTCTTTTTGCCTGCAAAGCACATTCTCTTCGTGCTATAACTACTGATACGCCAAGACAATCTATTGCTTTCATCAAAGTTTTGATAGAATTTTCAACATCATAAGGATCAATAACAAATAACTCATGGATACCACAACCCCGACATATTTTTTCAATATCAACCCTGGAGGTATTTCCCGATACGATTGGGATTGTTCCTGGATTTTCTTCAAATCCGGTCATAGCAGTCCAACCATTATCCAGTATAATAACAGTTAAATTAACCTTTTGATAAACAGCATTGATCAAGGGAGGAATACCGGCATGAAAGAATGTAGAATCTCCGATGGTAGCAATGACCGGTTTCTCAATACCCGCATGTTTAAATCCCTGAGCCAATCCGATACTTGCTCCCATGGCTACTTCAGTCCAGCAACTTTCAAAAGGTTTGTTCATCCCCAAAATGGTACAACCGATATCACCGGTAATAATGACTTCATCCTTTTTGTATTTTAGTTTTTTTATCGCTTTATTTAACGCGTAATAAGTTCCGCGATGAGGACATCCAATACAAAAAGAGGTTGGACGCTTAACTATTAACTGATTAGCTGCCGTTAAATCCACATCAATATTTTCATCTGCTCCCAACTTTTTTTCTAAAAGTGCTTCTATGCCCTTTTTGATGATTCTAAAAGAATATGTTCCTATCAAAGGTAAGGTATTATTTAATTTCCCTAATATTGTGATTTCTTTATTCGTTGAATAAGCAATTCGTATGACTTCTTTTTCAATTAAAGGATCCAGTTCTTCAAGAACTAAGATGCGGTCATGAATTGCTAAAAAATCCTTTAGTCTCTTTTCGGGTAACGGATGCACCATACCAATTTTTAACCAGGAAAGATTCAGATTGTAATTTTTTAAGATTTCCTGAAAATTTCCCTGTACGGCACCTGCATAAATAATTCCACATTGACTATCCGGTACAAGATATGTTTCATTGACCCTAATACCTGATTCACTTATGTAGTTATCAGAAATCTCTATTACAGCACCTAACCTGTTTAATGCATCCCGGTGTTGGGCCATGCACCAGGTAGCACCGGCTTTGGTATATTTAGCAATATCACGTGTAAAATATGCTTTTCTTGACCTAATCAAGATTTCCCCTAAAACAACATCGGACGCAACATGAGAAATATCTGTGGTCGATCTTAAAAAAATCGGACCACCAATCTTCTCAGAAATATCGAAAGCAATCTTGACATAATCAAGACACTCCTGTTGAGAAGCTAAATCAAGCATCGGCACAATCATTGATTGTGCATAGTAACGTGAATCTTCTTCAGGCATTCCGGCACTTACTCCGGGGTCATCAGCAACAAAAATAACCAATCCGCCATTGCACCCACTATAAGATATTGATGAGAGGGAATCAGCAATGACATTTACTCCGGACATCTTCATGGTTACTATTGCTCTTTTTCCAGCCCATGCTGCACCTGCAGCAATCTCAAAAGCAACTTTTTCATTTACACTCCATTCAATATGCATATCCAATTTCTTTTTTTGAGAAAGCAAAGTTAAAACAACTTCAGTAGAAGGAGTTCCCGGATACCCGGTAACCACATCAGCACCTGATTCAGTAATACCTTCAGCTACGGCTTCATTCCCGGTTAACAGTTTTTTCACTTTTTCTCCTCTTTATGAAAAAATTTATTTTAGAATATTTTATATTAATATCAGAATAATGATAAAAATCAATTCCACAAAAAAAGGGAAAGTAATATAACTACTTCCCCTCTATTGACTAATAACTATGGGTTTTATTTTTTTATAATTATAACATTATTATAGTTTTTTAAAAAACTCTGTTCTTGTAAATATTTATTAATTTCTTTAACTGTTTTACTAGTCTGTATTTCTGTTAAAATTAAATACTGTTTATTTCCATTCCAATCGCTTCATGCTCGAAGCCCTTAATAGGCGCACCAATCATTCCGTAAATACCAACAGAAATCCATTCTCCCCGGTCTTCCTTTTGTTTTGTATCTAAAGGACCACGCATAATAACAAACTTAACTCCTACAGTTCTTAAAAAATTTCCAATTCCTATTTCCCCGCGACATAAACCTTTGAGTGCATTAATAGAAGTATGATATAGTGCATGCTCTTCCCTATAACTATTTGACAATATCAGATCCTCTCTCTTTGCAGTGGTTTCTATTGCAGCAATTAATTCCTTACTATTCATAGTACCTGCTTTTCCGGTACATGCTTTATAGCCATATGAAAGGATTTTTTTCATCATTTTTTGCTCTTCTGTCATTGAAGCAACTAATAATAAAATCGTCAATCTTCCAATTTTCGCCAAGGAATTTTCCTTCTTTCAAAATAATATTTGTGTTTTTAATTTTTTATTCAATAAGAATATTAATTCAGTAACATTGAATGCAAAATACGGAGAACTATCAAATTTTCATAAATATTGATTGCCAGATAGAAATTTATCCAATTCCAGGAATTTCTAATCTCTTTTCTAAAGTGTTAAGTATTTTTGTGACTATAGAAACCATAAAAAGATATATTGCTCCTACCACTAAAAAAACTAATGTATATTCAAAATATCTTGAGGCAATTATTTTCCCAGCACCTGTTAATTCTACACAAGTAACTATAAAAGCAAGGGAGGAGTATTTTACCAGGTAGATAATCTCATTGGAACATCCGGGAATAGCTCTTCGCAATGCCTGTGGAAGAATAATATATATAATTACCTGAAATCTGGACATTCCTATAGCTTCGCCTGCCATCATCTGACCCATTTTTATTGATTGAAGGGCACCTCTAATATATTCCGAATGATAGGCTCCACTGCAAAAAGTAAAACCTAGTACAGCTGCCATAAACGGGGATAAGAAAATACCAAATGATGGAAGACCATAGTAAAGAATAAAAAGCTGAACTAATAAAGGGCTACCTCGAAAGAATAAAGTATATAAAGCACAAAAGGAAGAAAGTAATTTATTTCCATATACACGTCCAACAGCAATTAAAACACCTAAAAGAAAACCAATCGGGATCGAGTATGCGATCAATTTAACTGTAACCAATGTTCCTTCCAGTAAAGGCGATAAAAGTATTTCGCGAATAAAAGTGATTGTATCCATTTTTTATTCTTCCGACTTTCCATAAAGTTCAGTAATTTTATGAAGAAATTTTTTAGTTCTTTCATGTTCCGGATTGTTAAACATCTTGTAAGGTGTTCCCTGGTCTTTAATCGATCCGTCTTCCATAAATATGATTTCATTGGCAACAGAACGTGCAAAACCCATTTCATGGGTAACAACAACCATGGTCATACCGGCTAAAGCTAATCTCTTAATAACTTCCAATACTTCTCCTATTAACTCCGGATCCAGGGCTGATGTTGGTTCGTCGAAAAGAATCACTTTGGGATCCATGGCCAGAGCCCTGGCTATAGAAACTCTCTGTTTTTGCCCCCCGGATAATTGCGCCGGATAAAGATTTGCCTGTTTTTCCAGGCCAACTTGTTTTAATTCTTCCATGGCTTTCTTTCTGGCTGCCAACTTATCCATCTTTTTTACTTTAATCAGTCCGATTTCTACATTCTTTAAAGCAGTTAAGTGATCAAAAAGATTGAAATCCTGAAAAACCATACCCATCTTTTGGCGGAATCGGTTGATTTCCTTCTGATGATGGGTCACTTCCTCATTCTCTAATAATATTTTGCCGCCATCAGGTACTGTTAGTTGATTGATACATCTTAAAAGAGTACTTTTCCCGCTACCGGAGGGACCAATAATAACTTTAGTTTCTCCTTTTTTAATGGTAAAAGAAACTCCTTTTAGTATTTTTTCTTTCCCATAACTTTTATGAATATTTTCTACGCTTAAAACAATTTTATTATCTGATTGCATAAGAAAAAATTGTCACCTCTCTTCTCCATAACCTGGTATCTTTACTTTTTCTTCCAATAAGTCAAGCAATTTTACACCACCGTAAGTTAATACAATAAAAATAACGGCACAAGTAAGAAAAATCGGCATGGGTCTATAAGTGCGCGTGGCTACAAAATTTGCTCTAGTTAATACTTCCATAACACCGATAGCATAGGTAACCGCAGAATCTTTTAAAAGAATGGCATATTCATTTGACCAGCCGGGAATGGACAGTCGTAATGCCTGGGGAAGGATGATATGCCAAATAGCCTCAATTTTTGTCATTCCGATGGAACGGGCAGCTAGCATCTGTCCCTCATGTAATGATTGAATACTCCCTCGAAAAATTTGAGATTGATAGGCGGCACTTCTTAATCCTAAAACTAAAATAGCTGCAGTAAAGGCAGATAACTTAAATCCTAATAGAGAAAATAATCCAAAGTAAAAAAGAAAGAGAAGCACTAAAACCGGAAGTCCTCGAAAAAACCATACATAAAAAGAAATAATGCCAAAAATATATTTGTTCCCATATACTTGTCCGACAGCCATAGGTATTCCCATGGCAAATCCTAATCCTAAAGCACCGATAACTAACCCGAGTGTAATCATCACTCCATTTATCAGGTAGGGAAATGACTGGTATATCACTGCTAGATTTTCATTCATATTTATTTACCCATGAAATAGGAGGTGAAGGAAGATTAAAAAATATTAAAATTCCTTCACCCCATCTTTATCTATTCAGAAAAATATTTTATGATTAATTCATCCCATTTTGATGATTTCAATAATTTTTTAATACCTTCATCTAATATTTCTTTTAATTCTGTGTCCTCTTTTCTGACTGCTACTCCATATGCTTCTCCGGTCTTTATAACACCAACAATTTTTACAGGTTGGCCTTTTCTAATAGCATCTTCCACCATGACGTCATCCATCATAGCTGAATCAACTCTTCCATTGACCAAATCCTTCACCGCTAAAGAAAAACCTTCATATAATTTCAGGTTATCTTTCGCAAGTATTCCGGTATTAATTAAGTTATCTTCTATCCACATCGCAGCAGTACATCCCCTCTGACTTCCAACCATATGTTCATCACCACTTAATGCTGCAATGATGTTTAAATCAGAGTCTTCACGAACACAAAGGGATTGGTTTATTTCCCAATAAGGGATGGTAAAATTAACTTTTTCCAATCTTTCTGCGGTAATTGACATGCCAGAATATACCATATCAATTTTACCTGCCAATAAACTTGAAACTATACCATCCCAGGCAGTTGGTTGATGTTTTACTTCAAATCCCATTTCATCAGCTATCCAATTTAAGCATTCAACATCAAAACCGGTAGGATTTCCTTTTTCATCAACATAAGCAAAAGGAGGATAGTCAGCATCAATACCGTTAACATAAACCTTTGCTGTAGCAAATAAATTTGCACTACCTAAGGTAAATATGACTAAAAGAACAAACAGAACTACAAATAGGGCTTTGCAATTTTTCATCATTTATTTTCACCTCCTTTCTATTTTTATTTTTAAAAGCATAAAACGGGCTATACTTTGTTAAACGTAAATGCGTTTTGAGCATATATCATTTCACCAAGAATTATTTTTTCAATAATAAAGACATTATTCCAGGATTTCATAACTACTGATAAGAACGGGTGAATTCAGATTTGGCAGTACCTTCTCTAAAACAATACCTTCTCTTTGCGGATAAGAATAGCCATAACTTGCTCTAATTCCTGCAGTAATAAATTGGACACCTCTATCCAGAGCAATCGGCAGACTATCTCCCTGTAACAAGCTACCGGTCACAACACTGGTAAAAATATCACCTGCTCCGGGATAGTATGCTGGAATATATTCGCATCTTACTTTCCAAAAGCGTCCATCTTCTTTATTATACGCTATTACACTTGTCTTTTTGCTTTGACCTGCATCAGGCACACTGGTAATTATTACAATTTTTGGACCCATCTGAGATAATTCTTTTAACCACTTTTTTATTTCTTTTTCGGTAATTTCCAACTGATAAGTTTTTTTTAAAAGATGCGTAGCTTCTGTAAAATTGGGAGTGATAATCTGGGCAAACTTAATGTAATTTCTCATTTTTTGCGCCATATTCTCATCCATTGTACCATACAGTTTTCCCTCATCACCCATCACCGGATCAATAACAACAAGTGTATCTTTTTTAGAAAAATCCTGAATAAAATCTGAAATGATGTCAATCTGTTCGGGTGAGCCTAAAAATCCGGTGTATATCCCTTCGAATTTTAAAGATAATTCTTTCCAATGTTGAATGTACTCATTCATATGCTCTGTCAAATCGATAAACTTATAATTTTTAAAACCGCCGGTTGGTGTCGACAAAATAGCAGTAGGCAATGAACACACCTGGAGACCCATTGTGGATAGAATAGGAATGACTACTGCCAGGGAGATTCGACCAAACCCGGACAAATCATGGACAGCTGCAACTCTTTTTACAGGAGCACTCATAATAGATCCTTTTTGTTTTTTATTGAGGCTAAAATATAATATTACTGTTTTTTATTATAACATTATAATCATTTTTTTTATAATCATTTTTTTATATTTTTATATTTTTTAATAAATTTTTTAATCACTAAGTTGAAAACATTAGCATCCTTAATACATCAAAATAATCATCGGATTCAAAGAGAATATTAGTAGAAGGTAATTTTTGCATTCCCGGGTAAAAAGATGCTTTATAAGCCTTCCAATGCTTTTTAAATGACAATTCCATTTTGAAATGTTTAGGAAAATCGATTTTACATTGTTCCAAATCACTTGTTAATGCTAATTTAATTCCCTCATTAGTCTTTTCCACGGCAAGATCTGGATGAATACTTATCACCGAATTGCCAATTCCTTTATTTACAGCTACGG
>Ga0272442_10004764_pt1 | contig 18383 bp, 12 predicted proteins | sample SSMForm2O_FD_200262 | JGI IMG/M metagenome (GOLD analysis project Ga0272442, IMG submission 200262) | Marine sediment archaeal communities from Little Sippewissett salt marsh, Falmouth, MA, United States - SSM-Form-2O | ecosystem: Environmental > Aquatic > Marine > Wetlands > Sediment ... | reverse complement strand
CTTCCATTTCTCTGCCCGGGAAGGGGGAGAAGCTTTTGATACACTGCTTGGGATCCTGGGAGAAAAAAGCCTGGATAAATCAACATCCGAAGAAAAGAATTCCATAGACGTGTCAGGGGTTTCGGCTTACTCATCAGCCTTTGAGATAAGTTCCCGGGAAATCACCCCGGAAATTGCTATCTCGGTTTCCGGACAGATCCTGGAAGACATAAGGGACCGGGCAAAGGAACTTACCCCGGAGTTTATCGGGCACATAAAATTATCCTTTACCCACCAGGGCACCCTGGTAAAGGGGAGCGTAACCTCAGCCAACGAAAGCCCGGAAATAGAGGTCCTTAAAAAAACCGCAAGTTCCAGGTCGAAAATCAAAGTACTTTCCGCAATTACCGACGTGTCAAAGGAAGAACTTGTCAAAGCCGTGGATACGGCAGTACGCGAGCGGCTTGAAAACCAGCAGCTATCTTTCAAGAAAACAATGCATGAGGTAAACTTCTGCGAATGCCACTAAAAAAGATTTAATCGCAGCTAAGGATCCAATCGCAACTGGAAATTCAGGGCAGTGAAATAGATTTTATGCAGATAGTTAAAATAAGGACAAAGCCGTAATAACTCCACAGGGCAATGTTTAAAAAAACTTAAAAAACGGCAGAATATCGATTGAGGTTGATAATCAGGACTCCACGTGCAGTATAATTATAGCAACGTATTCAGCAACATATCATAAAGTGGAAATCCAAACCTCTGCAAAAATTCAGATGATGGGGAGTAAAGCCTCCAAACCCGTAAAAATGGCAAATACGGGTTTGAAAGGCACCACTCCCTGATTCATGAGACCGATACCCTCTTAGCCTGGAGGTTACTTGGGCCGGGGTATCGAGTCCTATCTTTTGTTCCTGGTTTATTGACCCCGGTACTTTGGACATACTTTAACTTCGGACATGCTTTAAAAAGCCCGTTAAAATGGCAAATTCGGACTTTCTGCAGGTATCCGACCGGGGGGATTTTCTTTCTGAAATACAGACTCCATGTTTCCCCGTGCACTGGAAAACAAATATTAGTGCATGGAGAGGGGATTGGACATTGAAGGTCTGCTTCGGGGGATACATATGATAACAGTACCCTGAGAGAGGGAAAAGGTACTGTCATCAATTTGATTTAGTTTATTGGAAATTTGTCTGTATGCTTAGCTGTCGGTATGCTTGCAACGATCTGAAATCGCTGTTGAAGTTTTTGGCGACTGGAGTGTGCGGTTTACGCAGGCAGATGACCCGGGGAAGTCTCAGATAACCGAATCAAAATTCATTGAGAATTTTCCTGAGCAACGTCTGCAGATGCGATAACCTGTAAGCCAACCTTTTCAAGGAGATTTTCTTTTCCGTATCGTTTTCATAAACCTCTGCGAGAGCGGAATAAGTCATTCCCGCCGGGAAAGACAGTTCCCCGGCTTTCGACGAACTGTCGGTTTGCAGGAATCCGGGCTTTCCAGTGATCGAAGAACATGCCGTTTTCAGAGGGCTTCCGCAGATATCATACTCCTGCGGCCAAAGCTCAAGAGCCGAGTACCTGAAAGAAAAACCTCTGGAAGAGCAGTTGAAACCACGGTCATATACCCCGGAAACGTTCCTCGAAACCGTTGTCGAGATCTTATTTATTCCGGTTCCGAGATTTCCTGAAGTTTTCATTCATTTCCACCTCTCAACACCAGTATATTAAGATAGGGCTCTCCACTGACGTATAGGTTAATGGCTTCCCAGTGATCTTTTTGCACATTCGTTTTGCAAGTTAGTTTTGCAAGTTAGTTTTGCAAGTTAGTTTTGCAAGTTAGTTTTGCAAGTTAGTTTTGCAAGTTAGTTTTGCAAGTTAGTTTTGCAAGTTAGTTTTGCAAGTTAGTTTTGCAAGTTTGTTTTGAAGGTTTGTTTTGAAGGTTTGTTTTGAAGGTTTGTTTTGGAGGGTTCGCTGTGTGAGTCGTTTTGCAGGGTTTGCCAGCACATTCCGGAAGTTTTTCCGGAAAGGAAGTAACCTTAGGTCAGTGAAGAGTCCGGATTATTCTGAAATTGGATTTTTCATAAATACAAGCCGGATTTTATGCAAGTTACAGATTCTTTTTTGGAGGTTAGGGAACCTTTGAGGACTCCCCCGTTTTTTGTGGATTTTTTTCAGGAAGCGTTTATTGGAAAATGAAAGAAGATGAGATCTGTTTATCCCATCATCTTCTGGAGTTCCGGTCCGAGTTCCTTGACTACGTCGACCATTGCTTTCGAAGTGTCAAGAGGAGCTCCGGGCGGGATTTCACAGCCTGTGGACAGTACGTACTTGGACTGGAAACCGTTCTCCTTAAGGGTCTGGACAGCACCTCTCAGGTTGCTTTCCGTGTCGTTTCTAATTTTCTGGATGCCTTCCGGAGAGTTGTCCAGGAACTGGATCGGGTCCACTTCACCCATCATGCAGCAGGTTTCCCCGTACTTCGGGATGAGTTCGTCGTAACTGATGGAGCCCTTGGCCTTTCCTGAGGGATAGTAGGCATAGCTGTACAGGGCTGTCCCGAACTTAGAAATCTGAAGATCGTAGTGGACAGCATCGGCACAGTTGTGGACGATATAAGGCTGGTTGTATTCCTTGAAAACCGGGACGTGCTTGTCGTACACAAACTGCCCGTCGAACTTCCAGTAGTCGTCGTGTCCCATGATGACATTGTTGGACCAGAGGTTGTCGATACAGAGGGCGTCACAGGCGTCTTCCTCGAAGAAAGCCCTGGAGACCTCGGCGACGTAGTCCGCACATTTGTCCACGGCTTTGAGCACGACATCGGGGTTGGTGTTGATGTCGCCGAGCACACGGCTTGCGCCCATGAGCTGGGTCAGGGTAAGGAGGGGACCTTCATGGAAACCGATCATCGGGGTTTCCAGTTCGCTGTTCAGTTTGGCTTTTCCAAGCTTTGTAGCTTTAATAAGTTCGTATGCCCTGGTCCCTTCCTTGACTTCGGGAACCTCGATCTTTTCGTAGTCTTCAAGGTGGCCTTCGGAGGAAGGAGTGTCTTCTTCAGGGAACTTAACCCCGCAGCCCAGGTCTGCCGAGGTAATGGAAAGGTCAATCAGCCCTACGAACATATCGAGGTCAAGGTACTTTGAACCGAGGAAAGCGCTCTGGACAAAAGCATCCTCGTTTGTGGCATACTCCTTGTAGGTCACCGGAGCAAACTTCCTTAAGACTCCGCAGGCAAGAGGATAGACAGGCAGGCGGTCAACCTTTTTATCAGCAAGGGAAGCAAGAGACCTGTCGGTGTGTGTCATGGCTTCCTTTGCCTTTACACTCACACTCTCAAACTCTTCGATAATTGCCTTTGCAGATTCAAGCCCGACATCCACGGCTTCAACCGTGCTCTTCTTTGCAAGCTCTTCCTTGTACTTCGCTTTGTTCAGGCTGATCTGCTTTTCACTCCACCTCAGGTCAGCATCAGGAATTTCGGCTATAGCTCCTTTTAACCATTCGGTAGCTGAACTTGCATCATTTTTGGTTGCGTCAGCCCCTATTTTTGCCGCATAGTCCGCGTTGATGGGGGCGCCGCCGACCATGACCAGAAGAGAGTCCCTTAACCCTTCTTCCTTGAGCTGTTCAATGACCTTTTCCATGCCGGGCATGGTTGTTGTCATGAGTGTGCTCATGGAAATAGCATCGGCTTGCTGGTCCCTTGCGCTGCTTACAAAACTGCTGAGGGTCACGTCCGAACCCAGGTCGACCATGTCAAACCCGGCTGCGGTCATCATGGTTTTGACAAGGTTCTTGCCAATGTCGTGCACGTCACCTTCGACTGTCCCGATAATGACCTTCGAAGGCTTGTTTGTTGAATCGGTCTTCAGGTAGGGGGAGAGAATATCCAGCCCTTCGTACATCGCACCTGCAGAAACCATGAGGTTCGGGACGAAGGCTTCCCCGTTCTCATACATGTCACTTACAATGGACATGCCTCGAGTAAGCCCTTCAACGATTGCGGTATATGGGTCAATGTTAAGTTCCAGTACCTTGTTTGCAAGTTCTTCTATGATCTCGTCGTCTCCATCAACAACTGCTTCAGCCATCTGCCGGAATATATCTTCTTCAGAGATAGCGTCAGCTCCTTGATTCTCATTTCCGATTGCCATATTAAACCTCCTATATTCAGGAAAAAACGGGCGATTTATAATTCATAAGGCAAAAATGCCCTTCAAAGCCACCTGTTTGCGCCCGTCAAACAAAGTCTGAGATTCCATCAGACATTACGGTTAACAGTAACACAGATTCTGTAAAACCGCACTTGCAATTCTTAATATATACTGGCTAATATATATCATAACCGATGGCGTTTTTCCCCCTGGATATGATTTTCCCGGGCCTTTTGATAGAAACCGATTTCCCAATATTTTCAAAGCTTTTGATGTTGACAGAACTTCGAGTATTCAAAGAGGTCTTGATATTGACAGCCCCCCGGAATAGCTCCGGACCCCTGACATCAACAGGACCGTGAGTATAGAAAGAAGCCCGGAAATTATCAAACACTTTGATAATATCAATGCCCTATTTACCAATGCACCATTCCCGGAACACAACATTCTCAAAAACATTCAAAAACTGCAGGAAAACTCCAGTCCCCTTTAACAGGAAGATACCTGATAAGGGAGACATTATATCAATAAAATTATATCACGAAAATCCAACTTCAGGTTAAGAAATTAAATTCAGTTTAAAAAAGAGGATTTAAAACTTATTTTGAGCCTGTTTTTCAGTATTCGGATTCATAAGATTCGGATTCACGATATTTGGATTCACGACATTCCGGCTCATAAGATTTGGATTCGTAACATTTGGATTCGTAACATCTGGATTCGTAACATTCGAATTCGTAACATTCGGACCCACCGCCTTCAAAACAGGAAATAGAGGACCCGTAATACTCATCTCTGGCCTCAACCAGAGCCTTCATGTTTTCGAGAGGAGTCAGGGGGGCAATTCCGCAGCCCGGAGCAAGGATATCAACCCCACCTTCCAGGGATTTTCTTGCTTCCGCTTTTACATCTTCCCGGCTGCCGCAAAGGAGAGTTGAGGAACTTGCAACGTTTCCTATAAGGCAGATGTTTCCGAGGCTTTTCTTTGCACTTTTCAGGTCACTGACCTTTTCTTCGACACTTATACCCTCAAAGCCGCATTCTGAAAGGGTTTCCAGAAAAGGAGAGGCGTCCCCGCACATATGCAGTATTTTCATCCCTCTTGCCTTCTTACAAAAACGCCTGTAAGCAGGTTTTATTAAGCGATCGAAAATATCCAGGCTCAAAAGGTCAGGGCCCGATATGCCGTCCGGGACACAGACTGCATCCGCACCTTCCTCAAAAAGAGCATTTGCATACTCAATGCAGACCTCAGTATTGATTTCCAGGCATTCCCTTATATAGTCCGGGGATCTAAGAAGCTGTCCCAGGTAGTTTTCCGCTCCCAGGAGCCTGGAACAAAGGGCAGCCGGGCTTTCTATTCCCACGATCAGGGGGAGAGACTCTTCGGTTTTATTCTTCAGGATAGCGGTTGCTTCCAGGACCGTGGGGATCCTTCCCATTTCCAGCAGGGAATCCGGGATTTCAGGCAAGTTCCCGCTTTTTCCAAGGGGAGGAAATTTTACATAAGGCTGGATTTCCTTTGTTCCCCTGCTGACCTCACACCCCATAGCTTCGGAAAGTACCGTTACGCAGTAAGGGTACCTTACAGCTTCCAGATTCGTAATTTCATGGGCAGCCAGGGAAAGGGCAGCCATTTTTTCAGGGTCGCTGTGGGCCTCGGGCCAGAAAACCCCACACTTTTCCATAAGAGAAACGGTCCCTGTCTGGGTAACCGAAAGTACCGGCACCCTATCCACGGCTTTTCCCATTAACGCATTCAGAAAACGGTCTCTTAAGTTGCAATCAGTCATGTGTCTCTATAATTTTTTATTGGATTTTTTAATTACATTATTTTATTGGATTTTTTTTAATTACATTATTTTATTGGATTTTTTATTGCGTTATTTTTCAATTGTAATTATGTTTCTAATTGGATTTTAGAGTTCCGATTTAGTAATTTGCCGTGAGTTTTTTCTGTAATGAAGAAAAAGGCTCTCCCCCCAGCTTATCGACCCATTTTCAACGCTCATCAGTGCATGATTATGATATATTCCGTTTTTATAAAAAAGAGAAAGGGCAAGAAAGCGGTCTGTTACGATGCTCGAAGCAAGCCCGATATTGCAGGCACAAACGAACAAATTCACATTTTCCTTGTTGAGATACTCTTCCAGAAGTTCAATGTATTCGTTCCTGAACCTTTCAAAGACAGGTTCGGTAATGATTAAGGAAACGTTGATCCCCTTTCTTATGAGTTCGATATACAGGGAATGAAGAGCCGGGCTGAAATAAGAGGAGACTTCCATAAGGTACGTTGACTTAAAGAGTTCGTTTTCGATTCGCTTTGGGAGCTCGTACATCCTGTCCAGTTCAGGTTCGACCAGTTCACAGTGCCCCAGACCTTCGATCTGATTCAAGAGGGATGAGGGGATGTAATTGACATCGTGGTTCTGCCAGTAATCCCTGTTTTCTTCGTATACGTTCAGGGTTTTCAGGAGGGGACACATCTTATTTACGATTACTTCCCCCATGTTTGAAAGTTTGTACATGTCTCCCTCGTGGACGATCAACCCCTGTCCTATCAGAATCTTGATCTGGGTCATAATCGCACTCGAGGTCCCGTTAAGAGTGTTCTTGATCTCTTCGATTTCCCTGGGCCTTTCGACCAACAACATCAGAAGGTCTTTTCTCTTATCGGATAGGAATAGGGTTCCCAACAGTTCCAGTTTCATCCCAACTCACTCGCCATTTTTTTCACACGGAGTTATCCTGCATCAAGCAAATGGGATATTTATACGGATAAAAGCCCTTCATTAAGAGCTAAATAAACCGCTTTTTAATCCGGATTCCATCCTGTTTGCCTGAATCCTCCATCGTTCTAATTTCTCACTTCTGATTACCCACTTCTAATTACTCACTCTAATTACTCACTCTAACTTTTCACTCTAACTATTCACTCTAACTATTCACTCAAATTATTCACTCAAATTATTCACTCTAATTATTCACTCTAATTATTCACTCTAATTATTCACTCTAATTATTCACTCTAATTATTTACATCTAATTATTCACTTCTAATTATTCATTTCTAATTATTAACTCTTAATTCAGGGCTTTAAATCCCGGGATTTCATCACTTCGGGAGTTTCACATGCATAAAGGTCCCCGAACCTTCCTCACTTTCGAACCAGATATCTCCTTTGTGGGCATCAACAATGTTTTTGCAGATATAGAGCCCCGACTCAAGCCCCTGGTACCTGCGAGTTACGGAATCGTTGACCTGGTAAAGCCGGTCAAAGAGATAGGGTATGAGCTCTTTGCTTATGCCCTTTCCACTGTCCGCGATTACTATGTGAATATTATTTGCCTCTACTTTTACTTCCAATGCCAGCTTTCCTCCCTGCGGAGTGAATTTTATGGCATGGTCGACAAGAGCGGTAAAAAGAGCTGTCAGTTTTTCCCTGTCACCTTTAATTTCGGGCAAACTTGCAGGGACTTCTTTTTCAACCTCCAGGGCTTTTTCATCGATCAGGAAAATGTTGTTTAAGAAGGCGTCCGAGAGTACATCTCTCAGCTGCGTTTCTTCGAAGGAGTATTCGATCTTTCCTGCCTTTTCCAGGCTCTGGTATAGAAGAGAATCAACAAGGCGGCGTAGCTTTTCGGAATAATGGACAAAGGTGTTAACCGCCTTTTGCTGCTGGCTGTCAATAGCATAAAGCGTTTCATAATCCATAATTTCCTCATACTCCGCCTTTTCCGGAAACATCATTTCTTCCATGAATTCGGTTTTCATCATGTTCATGGAACTGAGTGCCTCATTTGCCCTGGATAGTTCTCCGGAATAGGTCCTGAGGGCTTCTTCGAGCTGTTTTCTCTGGATAAGCTGCCACATGCCCTGCATTAGCAAAGTTAGCTCCCGAACATCCGATTCATCATAGTCTTCCTCTTTGTTTCCCACCCCTGCAACGGCAACTATCCGCTTTCCATCAAAGACCGGGATATTCAGATGCCTGGTCAGGTGCACATGGTTTCTCGGACACCCTTTCTTGAGGGGGTTGGGGGCGGGATAGTCATTGGTAATAATAGGCTTTCGCTGCCTGACAGCCTCTCCCCAGAGCCCCATACTTTTTACCGGGTAGGCGAACTGCTTATCTTCAATCGAACATTCTTCCATCGCACTGTCAGACCAGGAATGCATTACAAGGGTACTTTCATATGCGTCCATAAAAGCCAGGTACCCGAGTTTGCTGCCTGTCAACCGGACAGCTTCTTCCCTGGCAAAGTTCGTGATCTCTTTCAGGGAGGCACCCGCCATCAGGTCAAGTTTTACAAGGGCTTCGAGCCTTGATTCGTTGAGCCTCTGTGCAGCCTCGGCTTTTTTGCGTTCGGTTATGTCCCTGGAGACGGAAAGGATGGTCTTTTTGCCTCCGTAATCGATGATCCTGGCACTCACCTCAAGCGGGATGACAGTCCCGTCTTTGCAAACAGCTCCAGCTTCAAAAATCCGGGAACCTTCGGCCTTTATTTTCTGCATGTTTTCCCTGACCGAAGCCCAGTAATCGGAAGGAATGATATCTTCTGCTTCCATATTCAGAATTTCTTCCTTGCTGTAGCCGAGCCTGTTCACAACAGCCTGGTTCACATCCATGTAACTTATTCCGTCAGGCTCCCGGATGTAAAGCTGGTCATTAATATTGTCAAAGATCGTCCTGAACCTTTTTTCCGACTCTTTTAAGGCTTCTGCGGCCTGAGCATGTTCGATTGCGATGCCTGCAAGGTGTGCATTTGTCCTGATAAACTCAAGTTCATCTTCATGGGGCTTCCTTGTTTCACGCAGGTAAATCGTGAATACCCCGAGAACCTCACCCCCCGAAGAAAATATGGGTTCTGCCCAGCAGGCCTTCAAACCTACTTTTTGTGCAATTTCCCGGCACTCCTCACAGAAAGGGTCTTCCATGATGTTTCTTACGATGACTCGTTTTCCCGTCCCTGCAGCAGCTCCGGCAGCAGTCCCGACAGCAGTCCCGACAGCAGTCCCGATAACGGTACTGGCGCTCTCACTACTAACCCTTACTCGTATCCCGTTAATAGCTTTAGAATAAAGTTTAGGAAGGCTCGGGCATGCCCCGTAGAAAAGACGTTTTTGTTCCTTGTCCAGAAGCATTACCGTGCAAAGGAGCCCAGGCTTCATTTCTTCGGCGTAGTTGACAAGGAGCAGGAGCACTTCATCGAGGGAAGCTCCCGAAGCTATCCTTTCAAGTACCCGGTTCTGGCTTAAGATAAGCCCCTCAGCCTGCTTGCGTTTGGTTATATCCAGGAGTATGCCCTGATAACAGGTAACTTCGCCATTTTCATTTCTCCGGATAAGGGTCCTTTCGTCCATATAACGGACCTTTCCGGATTTCATCAGGACCCGGTATTCTTTACTAAAAGAGTCCCGTCCCCCTTCGGTATTCTTGGAAACTTCAGCCCGGACCATTTCCTTGTCCTCAGGGTGTATTACATCGGTATAAACAATACGCCCGGAGGTGAAATCTTCAGGCGTGTACCCTAGTTCGGATACGTTTTCAGAAACAAAATCTACCGGCCAACCGGGCTCGGCTCTCCAGAGAAAGACAATTACATGCCCGCTGTTAATTATTCTCTTAAGTTCGTTTTCCGTTTCCAGGGAGGCAGGAATTGGTTTTTCAGCCTGTTTCCACCGCGAGATGTCAAAGACAGTGACCTGGAAAAAACCCGCTTCTCCCTCCTCCTCATTCAAAACATGAAGTTCGGCTTCGACCCATATCACATCTCCGGATTTGTTAAGGAGCCTGTATTGCTGGGTAAAGGGACCATCTCCTCCATGACCTTTAATCCCTATGTGCCCTATGCCATTCCTTTTGTTTTCTCGATATTCCCCTTTGTAGCCTCGGTCTTCCCCTTTGTAGCCTCGGTCTTCCCCTTTGTAACCTCGGTCTTCCCCTTTGTAGCCTCGGTCTTCCCCTTTGTGTCCTCTTTCTCCTCCTTTGTGCCCACTGTCCTCCTCTTTGTACCCTTTTTCTACATAAGTAGAAAACTGAGAAACAGTCATTTCCAGGTCTTCAGGATGTATAATATCAGCATACCCCAGGCCTCCTGAAACAAAATCTTCAGGGGAATACCCGAACCTTGCAACATTTTCCGTAACGGTTTCCACAGGCCAGCCGATTTCTGCCCTGCAGAGAAAAATAACCGCAGGGCCGTTATTAACAAGAGTTTCCAGTTTCATGTCAATCCGTGTCATTTCCTCTTTATCTCTGGATTTTGAGTCTCTTATTTTGAGTCTCTTATTTTGAGTCTCTTATTTTGAGTCTCTTATTTTGAGTCTCTTATTTTGAGTCTCTTATTTTGAGTTAACTGATAAGGAAAAAACCAGGTCCGAAAAAACAAAAAAAGAATTTACCCCTCACTTCAGTTTCAGGGGACTTCCGATTCCGATTCCCAGCAGCTTTGTCTCCAGGGGAGATCCCGCTCCTTTCCGGGTATCCTTCCTTTCCAGGTTGAAAAATACCTGTTCCCTGTCAAGCCCGTAAACCCCCATGTGCTCGGAGATCAGGCGCTCGCTCAACTCAAGTCCGTAATCCAGGGCTTCCTGGTAATTCAGGGATATTTTTCGTTCTTTTTCCGAAAATACCAGGTATTTTTCATTTCCGGGCCCTGCCGGGCGGATCAGGACCTCACTCCGCTTGATTATGTTCCCAACAAGGGCTCCAACGGCATTTCCGACCTCATGGTGTTCCGGGATCCGGAGATCCGCATCGACGAACTCAAGCAATTCTTCAACATACGCCCTGACCGGAGCCCCTATTAACACCACAGGAACGGTTATCTTAAATTTGGTATAACCCGAGCTGTCCATGACCTTTTCAAGATCGCTTTTCTTAAGGTCCTTTACAAAAAAAGCGATTAATTCCAGAGCAATATTCTTTGCAAATTTTTGTTTAACCGCCCTGCAAAAGTCCTCTTCTCCCTGCCCGAGAGCCCTGCCGAGAATTTTTGCACCCAGGCGGGATGCTACCCCTTCCCAGGCTTCGTACTCCCCGAGCACGTGAAGGGCGTCGGTAGGGGTAAACCCTATCTGGCTTATGCAGCGTTTCTGGACAAGGGAACGCAGGGTTTTTGCAAAGAGAAGGGGGTGGTCCCCTGTTTTTTCTGAGAGTTCGGCTACGGAAACCGGTTCATCACCCAATGCATCAAAGATTTTCCTTTCGTACCTGTCCAGTTCGAATTCAACCGCATAATTAAAAGCTGAATAATCTTCGCAAGTTTCGGCATGGTGGCTCCTGACAAAGAAACTTGTAGGCTGAAGGATGTCGTCCATGACCCTTTCCCTGAGTTTCCCGGCTCTGGAAAGCTTATCAATAAGGTACGGAAAACGCTCTGCTGCCAGACAGAGGGGGATAACCCTGTTAGGTCCTATGAAAAACTTATTCCGAATCCAGACATGGCTGTCCCCACCCACTGCCGAAGTCCTCATCCTGATTGCACGGACCATTGTTTTCCAGTCCCCTACAACCGCACCGGTCTCACTGATCTCCGGGACTCCGTCTTTGATAAAAGCAATATCGGTACTTGTGCCCCCTACGTCCACGGCTATGCAGTCTTTTAGCCCGCTTATGTGCGCAGCCCCGACAAGGCTTGCGGCAGGGCCCGAAAAAATAGATTCTACAGGCTTTTCCTCTGCTTCTTCCAGCCTGGCAAGAGAACCGTCACATTTCATAACCATGAGAGGAGCACTGATATTTCTCGCACGCATTGCAGCCAGGACGGACCGGATAAACAGGGAATTAATAGGAATCAAGCGGGAGTTCAGAGCAGCCGTAGCCGCCCTTTCGTAAGCTCCAAGGTCCATGGAAAGTTCATGCCCGCATACTACCGGCCTTTCCGTCAGGTCCTGAATACACTGTTTTACGGCGAGTTCATGTTCCGGGTTCCGGGCAGCAAAGTATGAAGAGATTGCATATGAAAAAACCCTGCTTTTTGTAGTATTAACAAAGTCCCTGACCGTTTCCAGGTCCAGCAGGTCTGCCTCGCTCCCGTTGGCATCATGGCCACCACTAACGGAAACCGTATGCTGGACAGGCAGTTCCCTGTTAATCGAATACCCTGCAAGGATCAGGCCTGCAGGATGCCCTTTTCCTTCCAGGGTTGAGTTCGTTGCAAGGGTTGTGGAAACGGAAACCAGCCTGACATCTTTCAGGTACCCGGGGTTCAGGCCGGAAATTACCCCTTCTATCCCCTGAATAAGGTCCGAATGAGTCGTAAGGGTCTTGTTCGTTTCAAGTACTCTTCCGTCAGAAAGGTCCATTATAACGGCATCAGTGTATGTGCCACCCGTATCGATCCCTAAACCAAGCTTCATATTACTCATTATATATTTCTGGGATCTGAATATATAACATAGCCGATGGCGTTTTTTTCCGGGTTTTGATTGAATCGGTCGGTTTCACCTCGACAGAGCCCCCGGGATAATCAAATGGAAGAAAATAATCAAAGGGCTTGGGATTATCAAAGCCCGTGACAAAATCAGACCAGAAACCTTCAGGCAAAATTAAAATGAGAGAATGAAAATGAGAGAATAAAAAGAGATACGAATTAAAAAATAAAGGTTTTGCATGGGATTTATCTTTGCAGGCGAGAAGACTCCTTCCTCGGAGGCCGCAGGCCGACAGGTGGGAGATGAAAGCCTTACACTTCCCGAAATTACAATAAGATAACTCCCTGTATATAATATAAGAATTTCCTTATATAATTTCAAAACAATTAGCAATGTTATGAAAAGGGGGAACGTGTACCGGATCTATCCGGATGATGAACAAAAAACGCTTATCGAAAAGCACATCGGTTGCGCTAGATTCATCTATAACAGTTTCCTCCGAATCAAAAAGACATTCTACGACAAATTCAGGATCAACATCTCCCTGCTTGAACTTGACAAGTACCTTCCCATGCTCAAGGAAATCTATCCCTGGCTAAAGGAAGTCAATTCACAGGCTCTCCAGGAAGCCAGAAAAAACCTTCATGATGCCTATTCCCGGTTTTTCAAAGGGCAAAGTGGTTTTCCCCGGAGGAAAAGGAAGAAGGACACTAACAAGTCCTTCCAGATCCCTCAGAGGTACAGGCTCAACCTGACTACTTCCCAGGTTTTTCTTCCGGGAATTGGCTGGATGAAAATCAAAATGCACCGGGACCTGTTCAGTCCTGAGTTTTTTGAGAAACTGATAGAGACTTCCGAAGTTAACGGGGAGGTCATTGTCGAAAAGGACCGAAATGCCGAGTTCCTGAAAACGGCAACCGTGAGAAGAAACCCTACAGGAAAGTACTACATCTCCATCCTGACGGAAGACAGGGAAGAGTACCCGGAAACACAGGGATATTCGGAGGATAGCACTGTCGGGGTTGATCTCGGGATCAAGGACTTTGCCGCCTTTTCCACCGGGGAAAAGGTAGAGAACCCTAAGTTCCTGAAAAGCTCCTTGCAACGCCTGAAAACCCTCCAGAGGAGGGTCAGCAGGAAGCAGAAAGGGTCCAGAAACCGGAAAAAGGCTGTCTATCAGCTTGCCAAACTTCATGAGAAAATCTCCAACCAGAGACACGATTTCCAGCATAAAGAGTCAAACACTCTTTTGAGCGAAAACCAAGCGATTGCTGTCGAATCGTTGAACATTCAGGGGATGCAGAAGAACCATAAGCTTGCCCAGGCTATCAGTGATTCGGGATGGGGAAGCTTTGTTTCGAAACTTGAGTACAAGGCGAAAAGGCTCGGCAAGACCGTGATAAGGATCGGGATGTGGGAGCCTTCCACAAAGACCTGTAACGTTTGCGGATACCACAAAAAGGACATAACTCTGGATGTCCGGGAATGGGAATGTCCTGAATGCAAAACAAGGCACGATAGGGACATTAATGCCGCTATTAACATCAAAAAGTTTGCACTGGCAACTTAATCAAAAAAGCACCCATGGGACACGGGGTAAAGCCTGTGGATTCCTGGAGGTTACTCCGGGAAATGAAGCAGGAAGCCCTTCCTCGGTGTTTCTAATTGAAAATTAGAAACTCCTGTTAAACCTATGGTTTAACACGACTCCGAAGGAGACAGGGCGGGGTAGTTCACTTGAGTTTCAGCGGGCTTCCTATCCCAAGGCCTGACAGGCGTGTCTCTTTCGGGGCTCCGTATCCCGGGGTGAAGTCTTTCCTTTCAAGGTCGAACCGGACCTGCTCTTTTTGGAGCCCATGCCCGTCCATATGTTCGAAAATAAGCTGTTCCATGAGTTCAAGCCCGTAATCCACGGCTTCCCCGTAGCTTTCCGCGACCTTCCTTTCCTTTTCCGAAAACACATGGTAGCGGTCGGACCCGGGCCCCATCGGCCGGACAAGGATTTCACTTCTTTTGATTATGTTTCCGACAAGGGCTCCAACGGCATTGCCCACCTCGTGGAAGTCGGGGACCCGGATATCCGCATCGATAAACTCCCGGAGCTCGGACACATAAGCTTTCACCGGGGCTCCGATCATCACTACAGGCGTCGTGATTTTGTACTTCATGAACCTGGAACCGTCCATCAGTTTTTCAAGGTTCTCCCGCTTGAAGTCTTTTGAAAGGAAGGTCAGCAGGTCAAGAGCGACATTCTTTGCAAAGTTCTTTTTTATCTCCCTGGAAAAGCCTTCCTCATCCAGGCCCAGGTAGCGGCCGAGGAGTCCAGCACCGAGCAGGGAAGCCGACCTGTCCCAGGCTTCGTAGTCCCCCAGAACATGGAGGGCATCCGTTGGAGTGAAACCGATATGGCAGATGCAGTGCTTCTGGACCAGGGAATGCAGGGCTTTTACAAAATAAAGGGGATGTTTCCCGATCTTTCCCGAGATTTCATAAACCGAAACAGGCTCATACCCTATCAGGTCAAGGACCCGGCGTTCATAATCGTTAAGTTCGAATTCGATTGCGTAATTAAGAGAATGCAGGAATTCCTCGGAATCAGGATGCCCGCTCCTGACAAAGAAACTGGTCGGCTGGAGGATATCGTCCATTATCCTTTCGGAAGGTTTTTCCCCGTCCAGGAGTTTTTCAACAAGGGAAGGATAAAGGGAGGCTGCAAGGCAGAGAGGTATGACCCTGTGAGGCCCTATGCAGAGTTTTTTCTGTACCCAGACGTGGCTGTCCCCGCCCAGTGCCGAAGTCTGGATCCTGACTGCCCGGACCATTGTCCTCCAATTCCCTACAATAGCACCGTTTTCACTGATTTCCGGGACCCCGTTCTCGATAAGGGCTATATCGGTACTGGTGCCCCCTATATCCACTGCAACACAGTTTTTCAGTCCGCTGATGTGCGCAGCCCCTACAAGGCTTGCTGCAGGCCCTGAAAAAATGGATTCAACCGGTTTTTCAACGGCGTCCTCTATCCTGGCCAGGGAGCCGTCGCATTTCATGACCATCAGGGGAGCGTTGATGTTTCTCACTTCCATTACGGAGAGGACTGCCCGGATGAAATGGGAATTTATAGGAATCAGGCGGGCGTTAAGAGTAGCCGTAACCGCCCTTTCGTAAGCCCCCAGGTCCAGGGAAAGCTCGTGTCCGCAGACCACGGGCTTGCTGGTCAGACATTCTACGCTTTCCTTTATTGCAAGCTCATGCTCCGGGTTCCGGATGGCAAAATAAGAAGATACGGCATAGGAAGATAACTTGTTCCTGGTGCTGCTGACAAATTCCTCCACAGCTTCCAGGTCCAGTCTGCCAATTTCGTTTCCTTTTGAATCGTGTCCCCCATTTACGCTCACCATGTCCCTGGCAGGGACTTCCCCGCTCACGGAGTAGCCGGACAGGATCAAACCCGCAGGGTGGCCCTTTCCTTCAAGAGTGGAGTTGGTGGCAAGAGTCGTAGAAACGGAAACAAGTCTGACGTGCTCCAGATATTCCTGGTTCAGACCTGCAATTACGTTTTCAATTCCTTCAATCAGGTTCGAATGCGTCGTTAATGCTTTACTGGAAGCAAGGACTTTCCCTTCCGAAAGGTCCATGATAACGGCATCAGTATATGTGCCACCGGTATCGATACCCAGACCGAGTTTCATGGGCTTAGATTTATTTTCAAAAAGATATAACATAGCCGATACTATTTTTTCCGGAGAAAGGAATTCCGAAGGAGAGCGCAATATAGGAAGGGATGAAATATCGGAAGGGATGAAATATCGGAAGGGATGAAATATTAAAGGAGGAAAATATATATAACAAAAGGAAAGGGAAAATTCCGAATGAGGAGCGGAGAAGAGCAAATGAAAGAGTCCCAGCACATTCGGCAGTTCCACAACTTACTTATATTATTGTATCTGCGACCAGTTCTATTTCTCCTCCTGCAAACACCCTCTTGATCCGGACCTCCCGGCGAACCCATTCGGGGTCCGGGGCTTCAACCTCAATCAGGTTATAACACTGAGGAGCCTTTCCCCTGGTCTTTGAAGAACATACCGTGCCTGCACTTACGACAAGCATATCGTTAAGCCTCCATACCCAGGGAATGTGCCAGTGCCCGCAGAGCACGAGCTGGGTCTTGCAGCGGTCCATGAGTTCAAGCACGTCGCCAGCATCCACAAGTACGTTATTTCCCCTGCCTGTCCTGGGAATAGGGACCAGGTGATGATGAAGAGCAAAAACCCTGAAAACACTTCCCGAAAATTCCTCCTCGATCCAGCCGTAATTTTCCCTCCCTATGTGCCCCTCTTCAAGGTCCGGCTGGGAAGAGTCTACCCCTACTACCGTGGCCTCCCCGAAATGCCGGGCAGAAGACCGGGTTTTGAAAATGTCTTCGAAAAAGAGGTAACCCGTATTCCTGGAGTCGTGGTTTCCTGGAACGATCACCTTGTTTTCACATTCTATCCTGTCAATGAACCTTTTTGCCCCGTCATACTCGGCGGCGAGCCCGTTTTCCGTCAGGTCCCCCGTAATTACAACAATATCTGGAGAATGCCGGTTTATGCTTTCAAGCATGGCATCCGCAATTTCCGGCAGGTAATATGATTCTGAAAAGTGAATATCCGAAAGATGTGCTATTCGCATGAATCTGATTCCTCTGTATCTTTTTTTCCATAGCTCTCTACTTATAAACATGAGGATTTGTCGGATGATATATGTAGTTATTCGATGTAACCTATATATTTAAAATAAGAAAAGATATTACAAGAATAAATATATAGATTTCTCTGTTCGAAGAAATGTAAAAGAAAGAAGAAGAGATAGCTCTCATGAGTTTTTTGGAAATAACTCAGAAAAGAGGCAAGCTTTTTTTGCTTGAATCCCCTCTTTTCAGAGAATCTCCCTTTTCAGAGAATCTCCTCTTTTCAGAGCCCTCTTTTCAGAGCCCTCTTTTCAGAGAATACCGTTTTTTACGGAAGCAAAGCCAATTAAGGGTTTTCAACCGTTTTTTATGGGAGCGGGCTTTGCAGAACCGACGTTTTTAGGAGAAGGACTCCCATTGGAAAGGTTATAATTAAGATCCATAACCTGCCAATTTTCAAAACCATGCATGGGATAAAAACCTGTTACCATGCAGGATACCGTTTTTTACATCAGGGCCGGCAGGACAGGAGCAGGCAGTTCTTCCATGTCCTTCTAACCGAAAGCCCAAATTATTCCGGACCGGCCAAGTAATAGCTAATATAATTCTAAAGTATATATCATAAACTGTGATGCTTTTCAACACGTCGTTGATATTAACAGGCCTTTTGATTATAAATTGCTCCCAGATATATCCGGAAGCCCTGATGTTGAGAAAGCCCCGATATTAAGGAATGAGTCAAATATAAGATCAAGGATTTCAAAATTTGAGGATAAACCACGGATGAACACAGATGAACACGGATGGCCTAAATCTGTGTCTATTCGTGTCCATCTGTGGTTCTTTAATGGGAAACTCATTAACGGAGCAATTAACGATCTGAAAATCTGAAGTTATATTTTCACCATTCCTAAGTTTAATTTTTAATGGATATACAGCAGGGTTTGCAGGGCTTTTTCGAATGGGGCAGGAAACTAAGTCGATGGGCTTATGGGCTTCCACTTCGATCGGGGTGGGAGCAATGGTTGGGGCGGGAATTTTCTCGATCTTCGGGATGGCTGCCGCGATTTCGGGAACCGCGGTTTACGTCTCGTTTATCATTGCGGGGCTGGTTGCGCTTTTAAGCACCTATTCCTATGCAAAACTGGGGGCTAAGTACCCTTCGGCAGGAGGGTCCGTTGAGTTCCTGGTAAGG
>Ga0272442_10004763_pt1 | contig 18384 bp, 17 predicted proteins | sample SSMForm2O_FD_200262 | JGI IMG/M metagenome (GOLD analysis project Ga0272442, IMG submission 200262) | Marine sediment archaeal communities from Little Sippewissett salt marsh, Falmouth, MA, United States - SSM-Form-2O | ecosystem: Environmental > Aquatic > Marine > Wetlands > Sediment ... | reverse complement strand
ATATAAGGTTTACCCCTCGGAATAAAATATGAGGGACAATTATTTAATGGAGTATATTTCCTGATGAAAAACAGACTCTCTTTTCGATTGATGATTGCAGCGGTTTTGACAGTTTCACTGTCGGTATCGGGTGGACAAATCGTTCTGAAAAACGGGGATCGACTGACCGGTACCATCGCCACGATGGCCGATGGCAAGGTCACGGTCGAGACAGCGCTGGCAGGCACAGTCGAAATCCCCGTGGAAAATGTACAAACGATCAGCAGTGACGAACCGCTGGAATTGCATCTGAACGACGGAACGGTCATCAAACAATCCGTCGAAAAAGATACAGAAGGCATGATTAAGACAGCCGGCAGCGAGGTGATTGAGTCTCAGAGAGTTGCGCTGGCCGATATCGAGACGATCAATCCCCCTGAACCTGAAGCGCCCAAATGGAAAGGGGATTTATCGGCTGGTCTAACGTATGCAAGCGGAAATACAAGCAATGAGTCGTACGCTTTCAGCGGCAATTTATCAAAACGAACCGAGAACGATCGAACTACATTCAAAGGCGACGCCGCCAAGAAAAAGGAAAAAAGCGGAGGCGAGAAGGTTACAACTGAAGACTGGTGGATCGTCGGCGGCAAATATGACTACTTCCTCAATGAAAAGGCCTATGTCTTCGGCGAGAGCAGCTATGAACAAGATGAAATCGCCGATCTGGACCGTCGTGTCATTCTGGGCGGCGGCGTTGGATATCAGTGGATTGAAAAAGAGACGCAGAACTTTTCCACGGAACTTGGTGCCGCGAGTGTCTATGAAAAGTACGAGACATCCGGCAGCGGAGATTCCAAGTTTTCGCTGCAGATGGGATATCATTACGACCAGCAACTCAACGAGACTTTCTCGTTTATTCACGATCTGAATTACTATCCGAGTACGGAGCAATTCAGCGACTATTTCCTGACATCTTCAGCCGAAGTGCGTGCCAAAATCAACAGCCACTTGTTTACCAGCTTCAAAGTATTGTTCGATTACGATGCGTCGCCGGCAACAGGGAAAGGGAGTACCGACACGAAATACATGTTTGGTATCGGTGTGAACTTTTAATTCGACTGACGGACGAGGACTTAAAGCGCGCCCGGCGGGTAATTTCACCAGGCGTTTCTTGTTGATGCCGTACTACGGCGTTCGCGGGCATCAAGCCGATCAGTCAATGGGAATCACCACTTCGTTGCGGCGGAGAAACCAAAGCTGAAACGGCGGGTCGTAGCGGGCCCAGATCGGCTCGCCGGCTGCGGTCAGGCCATTGTCTTTGATGAACGCTTCCAGTGCCGTTTTTTTGGCTTCGTAGCGTTTTTGGCTCCAGGTCCCGGAATAGCGGATGACCGCGGCTTTGTAGCCGGGGACCTCTTTGACAACGACCGCCGGGTCGGTGGGTTGGGGAATCGTTTCAAGAGTGTACTTGGCGGGCATGACAAAACTGACGGCAAATTTATCCCCGGCGGCCTGCTGCGTGACCGGAGCGGTCATAGCAATTTTTTCGGATGCAGATTGCTGATTGACCGGCGCCGTCATGGCGATGGACTCTTTAGATTGATTGGCCCCGGAGATATAGTTGAACAGCCGACGAAACGCGACATTCCCGGCCTCTTTGAAGTCTGAATTAACCAGCGTTTCGGCCACGAGGTACGGCTTATACTCCCGAACCTCAATGCCACGGTCCTTTTCCAGAACAGCATACTGGACTTTTTCGATTCCCACGGTCGCACACGAAACAAATAACACTGGCAAAAAAAGCAGAATTACAATAAACGGCACTGTAAACAGTATAATCTTTCGCGTTTTCATCGCAACCCCTTTCAGCCGCAAGCATTCATGCTTCAGTCTGCAGCAACAAGCTGCAGACTGTAACGTGTACTATGTTTACGCTTGCCGGACGGTTATGTTCTGGCCGTTCTCAATATCCCACAGCGATGACACATCGCCCATGACTTTGCCAAAGACGTTGACATCAGACGCCGCCCGGCATTCATCGCCATGCGAGGCGGGTGTCGCGCCGAAAAAGATGCAAAAGGCCCTGCCCGGAGACCAGTACCCCAACTCGCCGGGGTTTAGCACGTCTCGCGCATCCGGTTCCAGCGCCGCCGATACCGGAATTGAAAAATAGATCTCCCCGCCCCATTGATTAACATTGCCTTCAATCGGCAATGCCTCAGCAATCGCCTTGCCGGTCGGCGTATCATACAATTCGGCTTCTACTGTAACATGACCTGATTTAATTTGAACGTTCATGTGTATCTTTTCCTGTTAAATCCGATGGGCTTTATTAGATAATAGCCATTTTCCGGCATGACGCAATGACAAAAAAACTCTGTTTACGGCGGTTTTATAATGTGTTATAGTTGGCTTCCTTAGAAAATAGAATGATCACATGAGTATCTGGAGAATTGTTGAAATGCATGAGATTATGCCGATTTCGCAGACGGGTCGGGCGAAACTGGAAGAAGAACTGGCCAAACTGGAAAAAGAAGCCGCCGACCTCCGCAAGCGGGTTGGCGAGGCGAGAGAGCAAGGCGACTTAAGTGAAAACGCCGAATATATTTACGGCCGCCAGAACCTGGGCTTTGTCGAGGGGCGGATGGGTGAGATCCGGGGCAAGCTGAATTATTCCAAAGTAATTGACTGTACCGAGGTGGCGCCGGATAAGGCGCAGTTCGGTACGGTGGTCACACTGCGGAATCTGGACAACGACGCCAAGGTGGTTTTTCAACTGCTCGGCCCCTACGATGCCGATTTGACTGACGACAGCATCTCGATCGTTTCACCTATCGGCGAGGCCATGCTGGATCACGTCGTCGGCGAGACCTTCACCGCCATCGTCCCCCGCGGCGAAATCCAGTTCGAGGTGTTGGAGATCAACAAATCGGAAATTAAGTAAGAGTTCAAGCTTTAGCTTGTTCTTTCACACACTAAAGTGTGAACTCTTACAAAAAAGCCCAAAGGGCGACAGATCAAAACCAGATTTCTTTCGCCCTTTTCGGGCTAAACATATCAGACAACCAACTACCGGGGGCTTCCCCCTTCGCTCTTTGAGCTACGGCAGGACAAGCACGCCCCCGGCTAACTTACTTTCGCCCTGACGGGCTTTAATTAGATTACTCGCTCTTCTCTTTTTTGATATGCCCTAATATGATGTCAACTTTGATAGATAATGCGAATAAGCCCAACCCTAAACAAATCGCTCCCATGAAAGGCATAAAAATCACATCATTAAATATCAGCAATATCGGGCCAATTAACAAAAGTATCGGCATGGAATAAGCTAAAAATTCACCAAACGATTTCATCGCTATCCTTTCTGTTTAACTTTCCAGCGTCTTGCCTTCCAGAATTTTCCAGGGCAGGCCGTAGTTGTTGAGGGCTTCCATGAAGGGGTCGGGGTCGAATTGTTCCATGTTCCAGACGCCCGCTTTTTTCCACTTGCCTTCGAGCATCATCTTGGCGCCGATCATGGCGGGCACACCCGTTGTATAAGACACTGCCTGCGCGCCGGTTTCCTTGAAGCATTCGGCATGGTCGCAGACGTTGTAGATCATCATGTTTTTCTCTTTGCTGTCCTTTTTGCCGTTGAAGATCACGCCGATACAGGTCTTGCCCTTGTAATTCGTTCCCAAACTGCCCGGGTCCGGCAGTACGGCCTTCAAGAATTGCAGCGGCACGATCTGGTGCCCCTCGTACTCGACCGGCTCGATGCTCGTCATGCCTACGTTCTGCAGGACCTGCAAATGCGTAATATACGCCTGACCGAACGTCATCCAGAAACGGATGCGCTTGAGTCCCTTGATATTTTTGACCAGCGACTCCAACTCCTCATGATACAGCAGGTACGACGCCTTCGGCCCGACCTCCGGGTAGTCGATATCCATCGACACGCTCATCGGGTCGATCTCTTTCCACTGGCCGGCTTCCCAGTACTTGCCCTTCTGCGTGATTTCACGGATGTTGATCTCGGGGTTGAAGTTGGTCGCGAACGGATGGCCGTGCTCACCCGCATTGCAGTCAACGATATCAATGGTATGTATTTCGTCAAAGTAATGCTTCTGCGCATACGCACAGAACACATTGGTCACGCCGGGATCGAACCCGCTGCCGAGCAGCGCCATGAGTCCGGCTTTCTTGAAGCGATCCTGATAGGCCCACTGCCACTTGTATTCAAACTTCGCCTCGTCAATCGGTTCATAGTTGGCGGTATCGAGATAATCGACGCCCGTTTCCAGGCAGGCGTCCATGATGTGTAAATCCTGATACGGCAGCGCAACGTTCAGCACCAGATCGGGCTGGTGCTTTTTAATAAGCGTTACCAGTTGCGGCACATCGTCGGCATCGACCTGTTCGGTGACAATCGGCCGCTTCAGTGCCTTCGCAATCGCGTCGCATTTGGACTTGGTCCTACTGGCCAGCACGATCTCGTCAAAAACCTCGGCCACCTGCGCACATTTATGAACCACCACATTGCCAACCCCGCCGGCCCCGATAATCAATACCTTTGCCATAATTGAATCTCCACGAAAGCAGGAACATTCTTCTTCAATCCAATGCGCAAAAGTATATCACGAACACGGACAAACTCCAGTCTATTATCGGATTCAGGGATGAGAGATTGATGAGATTATAGTGAGATTGCTGCCCGATGGATGTCATCGGACACAGGTATATTCCTTTACGCCCGCGGCAGCCGCACATGCACAGTGGTCCCCAGACCCGGGACCGACTCGATTCGCACCGTGCCGCCGAGACGATCCAGGATGCGGCGGACAATGGTCAAACCAAGACCCTGACCGTCCTGTTCCTGCTTCAGATGGAGCCGGTGAAACAGTTCAAACACCTTCTCAAGATGGGGCGATTCGATCCCGATGCCGTTATCGGCCACGGTGTATTCAACCGTACTATCCTGTATCGAAGTGCCGATCTTGACAATCGCCGTGCGTTCGGGATGACGGTATTTGATGGCGTTGTCAATGAGATTACTGAAGACCTGTGTCAGCATTGCGAAATCGCCAAAGCAGTTGGGAAGCTCATCCGGGACGGAGATATCAATAACATGTTCATGAATCTGATATTGCAGACCCTCAATAATCTTGTCAAACAGCTCCTTCATGTTCACTTCCGAAAGCTCAATGCGGGCCGCTCCCACCACACTCAGACGCATCAGACCGTTGAGCAGCATGTCCATGTGTTCGCTGCCGAACCGGACGAAGCCAAGCGATTCGGCGATGTCAGTTTTCAGCAGATGTTGAATCTGTTCAGCGACCTGTTTGTTTAGTTTCGCCGCTTCCAGAAGGTCCTCCAGTTGCCGCAGCCCCTTTTCCAACTCGCCGGTAAAGCCGGCGATGTTGACCAGCGGGCTGCGGAGGTCATGGGCTGTCGTAAAGACAATGCTTTGCAGTTCATCATTTCTCTCCCGTAGTTGCTGCATCAACAGTTCTCGCTCCTGTTCAGCGGCCTTGCGTTCACTGATGTCCCGCGCGAAGGCACAATTATATTCACGCCCCTCATACTCGACAAAATTCGCTGTGATTTCAACCGGAAAGACCGTGCCGTCTTTTTTCTTATGATGGGACTCGAACACCAATAACAGTTCCCGTCTCATTCTGTCCCAGTGGTCGCCCCATATCGCCGCCGGAAAATCAGAGTCAATATCGTGAACCGTCATCGAAAGCAGTTCCTCTCGCGTAAAACCCAGCAATTGACAAGCCTTCTCATTGACATAGGTAAACTTCGCATCCGGCCCCATCCAGTAGGCCGCCTCGCCGGCGTGGTCAACAGCAAACTGGGTAAACTGAAGGGTCTTTTGTGCCAGAACGCGTTCGGTAATATCCTTGACGTGTTCGATGACGCCTGTGATACGACCCTGATCGTCTTTCAGGGGAAATGATGACAGTTCGCTCCAACCGCGGAGCTGCCCTTCTGACTCGTAGGAAACAATTTCGACATGCACCTGGCCGTCTTGTAAAGTCTGCGCCGTCGGACACACCTCACACGGTGTGCTGCACTGATGGTACACCTCATAACATTTGCGGCCGACCAGCGGCTTTGGCTCGGGATACATCTCCTCCATCCACCGGTTAACGCGGATGATATTCATGTCAGCGTCGAGCACGCAGAGACCATCCTGAATGCCGTCAAAAACATCCTGAAGGAAACGCTCATTTTCGCGGAGCTTGTTCACCATCTCCTGGCGCTCTGTAATATCGACCATCACGCCGGTGACATATTCCAACTGTCCGTTAAAGTCAAAAAACGGCTTGCCCTGGTCCAGCATCCAGCGGGTTTGTCCGTCTGCCCGCACAATCCGAAACCGTGTCTGATAGACATCCGGCTCGTGAACGGCCTGATTAAATGCCTGCCGGACTGCATCACGATCATCCGGATGCACATAGGTATAAAACTCCTCCCCGTCCCGCGTGGTTTCAACCGCTTCCAGTCCCAGCAGCGCATTGAGGTTGGCATCGCGGGTTTCCTGACGAGTGGCGGCCCTCCATTGCCAGGTTCCGGTCTGCGCAGCCGACAGGGCCATACGAAGCCGCTGGTCGCTGTCACGAGCGGCCTGTTCGACGGCACGGACACGGGTAATATCCTCGCCCGAACTGATGATCCCGGTGATGGTGCCGGACTCGTCCCGAAGCAACCTATTGTGCCAGGCAATCAGTTTCTCGGCACCGCTTGGCGTACAGATCGGGTTTTCGAAGTATTCCGCCACTTTTCCGCCATCGGAGACCATCCGGTCAATAACATTCCGTGCAATCTCCTGATAAGAGGCCGGCAGAAATGAAAACCAATCGGCGCCCTGAACTTCGTCGGCGCTGCGCTCCAGAATTTCACAGCCCTTCTTATTAATCAGCTTGACACGCCCTTTCGTATCCAGCACGAGAATGACCACATTGGCCACATCCAGATAACTCTGGGACCGGGTTTTTTCCTCTGTCGCTTCCTGACGCGCGGCCTTAAGTTCGGTAACATCCTGTACGACGATCACAAATCCCTTATCCGAATCAGCCGCATCCAGCGGCGAAATGTACAGCATCACTTCGATAACCGTGTTATCGGCACGGACCCAGCGCGTTTCAATGGCGGCCACCCCCTCCTCGCGGGCCTGCTGATACTTGCGTCCGACCTCTTGGTAATCCAGTTGGCTCAGATACAGCATCCGCGGATCGACGCCCTTCAATGCGTCTCCACGATAGCCGGTGATTTCCGAGAAACGCGCATTGCCATGGACGAGTTTGCGGCTGCGAACCAAGGCGATCCCCGCGGGAGACGCCGTGAAAATGCTGTCCATTTCAGCTTGCCGCCGGGTGATTTCCAATTCGGCTTTTTTGCGTGCGGTAATGTCCCGATTGACCCCGCGATAACCGGTGAGCTTGCCGTTGTTGTCGAAAATGGGGGTTCCGTTCGTTTCCAAATACACCTCGTGGCCGTCCTTGTGCAGGTTGAGGTTTTCCAGGTGTTGAAACGATGTCCCGTTTTTCATAACCTCCGCAAAGAATCTGGAAACCCGCGCCGCCTCATGGGGCGGCATCAGGTCGAACGGCATTTTGCCCAGCAGCTCGTCCGGGGCATAGCCCAGGATACGTCTGACACGTGGACTGACATAGGTATAGCGCCCCTTTGCGTCCACCTCCCAGATCCAGTCGCTGGTACTTTCGACAAGGTTGCGAAACTGGGTCCGGCTGACTTCCAGGTGCCTAACGATCATGGATTTATCAACCACGTAAAAGGCAAAGGCCCACATAAAGGGAATGAAAACGCCGCCGAAGTCTTCTATAAAATTCCAGCCAATCTTTGCGAAAAGGCCGGACCACTCCAGGAAAAGAGCGCCCCCGTATAATGCCGTCAAGCCGACCAGCAGCAGAAACAGAATCGGGATTTCCGGCGCCAGGTTCGGCCGTTTCCAACCGCGAATCACAAACCCCGCCGCAACCAGACTTGCCAGCACGGTAACCAAATCGATCACAGAAATGATGACGTGCTCAACGGAAGGCATCAGGCGCCCTCCTGCCTGGGAGCCCTGAACATCCGGCTGCACCAGACCGCCAGCAGGATCGCCGATCCCGCCACTGAAAGATGCTCGGCGTAATTCAGCGCGTGCGGAAAGACAAACCCCTCTGCAACGGTGAAAACAGCAGCCAGAACGAACAAAACGAAACTGCACAACAGAATCTCTTTGTGGGGAATCAGCCGGATAATATTGAAACTGGTAATAATCTCGATCAGCACAATCAGCGAAATCAGCAGCATGATCACTTCGTTCTGTTCAATTTTCAATGCTTCCCCCTCGGTCAGCATTCCGGCAGGGTCCGCCTGCGATGCCGATGCGTATTCCTGGAAATACATCGACATCACAAACACCGCCGCGGTCAACACACAAAGCCACATTATCCAGCGGGTCAAACGTTGCCGGAAAACTGGCTTATCTGGCTGTTTCTCCCGTGCATTCACTCACATCTCCTGAAAGAATGTTGTTTTGCCAATGACGATTTTATTATACACGGATTTTCGAGAAATGAAACGGATTTTGTAAAGATTCATACGCCTATCGGCCCGTTGGCAGGGGCAGCCGTTTTGGCGCATAAAAAAAGCCAGATTCTGCTTTGCAGCACCTGGCTTCGGAGGAGGGTGATGAAAAAGTTTATATTATTTCAATTTCAGGGCCTTCGCTATATAGTATAACGTACATTTGGGCCGTTTGGTTTCAATTTTTTTTGGAAAATTTCTTAAAATATTTTACCCTATTTACCCAAAAACCGCGGTTCTTATGGGATATTGCAGCGCAATTCCATCGAAAATAAGGACTTATGCGAAATACCTTTTTTTTCGCCGAAATCAAAAAATTGCCGACCGCCAGGGATTTATTTATTAAAAACTCTAAAACTCCGTATTTACCACGTGTCCGAAAACTCACAATGTAACAGGCAAAATAAAAAATTTAATAAATTCTCATGAACTCCGCCAGCCGCGACAACGTAGTTATGGAAATAAAGGAGCTGATTGTGGAATCGGGAGAAAACCGGAGAGAAACTCTTGCCGGGACGACAGGGAGGAATAATAGGGCGGCCGCCAAAATGTATCTTGGAACGCACGGGTGACCGTTTCCCCCGTGCTTTTTTTATGCGCACAACAGCGCGGGAGCGCACTTGTCCTGCGTAGCTCGAAGAGCGAAGAAGGAAGCTCCCCGATTGCGGCGACGAATGGGCTCCCGACGTCGGAATCGATCACAGCCGCGACAGCCATGGAGGGGTTGAAATCACAGCCAAAAGCTCTCCCCCTGCACTTGTGGCGTCAAAGCAACGCGGAGACCGAAAGGGGAGTGTCACGAAGTGACGAGGGGGTTTATGCTTCCAAAAACCGCCCCACCACCCCCACAAACCGCCCGCTGCTCACTTGGCACCCCCCAACAGCACATCACAATCCCAACACTAATATATTCCTATTTGGAATATTCCAGAAACGAATATATCCTGGCCACCATGGATATCAAGAAAACAATCTATTCCGACCAGTACAAAACGATCATCCAAAATCTGAAGGAAGCACGGCTGAAACAGAGACTCACTCAGAAGGATGTAGCCAAACACTTTGGCGTCGGCCAGTCGTTCATCTCAAAAATCGAATCCGGTCAATCCCGTCTCGACATTCTCCAATTACAGGAATTCGCAAAACTCTACAAAAAAACCCTCACCTCATTCCTGAAGGAGAAATAAATGCCCCGAGCGTGTTATTCGAGTCACATCGCTGACTTTCTTATTGAATCTGCTGACAGAATTCTGGGATGCTTGACAGCCAACTATCCCAATCAAAGACTCGAAGACCTCCAAATCAATGCCTGGATTGAGCAGATTAAAATATTAAAGGAACAACTCTCTACCCTTAGCGACGGTCATATTCTATTCGAATACTCTATCCCCCGCATGGGCAAACGCGTTGATAATATACTGTTGATGGATGGTATTGTCTTTGTTCTGGAATTTAAAGTGGGTGAAGAATCATATCCTTTATATGCTCTTGACCAAGTATTAGATTATGCATTAGATTTAAAAAACTTCCATGAACAAAGTCACAAAAAAAAGATTGTTCCGATTCTGATTTCGACACATGCCCCGGTCCATATCAATGTCATTAAACCGTTCGAAGATGCTGTCTTTGAACCTTTGAGGGCGAATAGGGACAACCTTCAACAGATCATCAAGTGGGTTTCAGAAGAACATAAAGACGGCGAACTGGATACATACGCATGGCAACAATCCATTTATAAACCAACTCCAACGATTATTGAAGCTGCCCAAGCACTTTATAAGGGGCACAGCGTCCAAGAAATCTCGCGATCTGATGGGGGTGCAATCAATCTGAGCCGAACGTCTGATGCTATTGCAAGAATCATCGATAATTCAAAACAGCGCAACCAAAAATCCATTTGTTTCATTACAGGCGTTCCCGGCGCAGGAAAGACACTCGCCGGACTTAACATAGCAAACGAAAGACATAATGTTGATGAAGGTGAACACGCTGTCTTTTTATCAGGCAATGGGCCACTGGTTCAGGTGCTGCAAGAAGCCTTGGCACGTAATGAGGCACAGGAAAAGCAAGAATTGACCAAAACTGCGGCACTGCGGCATACCAAAGCCTTTATTCAAAACATCCATCACTATCGAGATGATGCGCTTGAATCGGACAAAGCACCCGCTGGACAAGTTGCCGTTTTTGATGAAGCGCAAAGAGCCTGGACGTTAGAGCAAACATCTTCCTTTATGAAGCGAAAAAAAAGGAGACTTGATTTTGATATGTCCGAACCGGAGTTCCTTATTGGGATTTTGGATCGGCACGAGAACTGGTCGGTGATTATCTGTCTCATTGGAGGTGGACAAGAAATTAACACAGGTGAAGCAGGCCTGCCCGAATGGTTTTCTGCATTGCAGAAAGATTATCCTCATTGGAATGTATATGTTTCTGACAAACTTGATGATTTTGAATACAACCAAGGCATAAATCTGTTCTCAAAGATTAAGACTGAAAGACTGCATATCGAACCCAATCTGCACCTAGCTGTATCGGTTCGTTCATTCCGCTCTGAAAAGGTTTCTGCTTTGATCAAAGAGATATTGGATATTGAAACTGTCAAGGCAAAAGAACTCTGCTCGGCCTTGCAGGGCAAATACCCCATTGTTCTGACACGTCATCTTGGAAAAGCAAAAGATTGGCTCAGGCAGAAGTCAAGAGGAACCGAACGGCATGGTATCGTTGCCTCATCGGGAGCAATCAGGCTCAAGCCTTTTGGTGTCTATGTCAAATCGAAAATTGATCCGCCGAATTGGTTTTTAAATGGCAAGGAAGATATCCGTTCATCCTATTACCTCGAAGAAGCGGCCACGGAGTTTGACATCCAAGGACTTGAACTGGATTGGACATGCGTCTGCTGGGATGCTGATTTACGTTTCAATGACGGACAATGGGAGTACAAGAACTTTCGGGGAACAGCATGGAATAATGTCAATGATGAAATTCGTCGCTTGTACCTCAAAAATGCTTACCGTGTGCTGTTAACACGCGCACGACAGGGCATGGTGATATTTGTACCCGAGGGTGACCCAAGCGATCACACCAGACAACCGGAATTCTATGATCAAACGGCAGAATACTTAATGCAATGCGGTATTCCCTTATTGGATTAATTGCATATTCCGTTGATTTTTGACGGTGTCGATAATGTATTGGTAATAATCTGCAACTGCTTGTGCCTCACACGGGCCTGAGCATTCTTCAACGATATCTGACAATTCCGTGTAATCATACGCCAAATATTCAGCCCTTGCCTGCCAAATAATCCGCCGCTGTTCAAGCCCATCGAGGATATGTCCAACATCCACCGCGGGCAAAGTCAATTTAATGAATTTTTCCATTTGCACTTTTCCTGTGGTAACTTATTGACAAGATCAAGAGCTTTTTGGAGATCGTTCAAAACGATCTCATACCGTTTTGCGATTTCTTGATTGATGACTGATTCAAATTCATCATTCAAAAGAAATACGGCGTCTTCGATGGCATTTTTAATCAATTCCTTTGCATTCATTCACTACTCCCATCGCAACATGTCACCCCGGACTCGATCCGGGGTCCAGAGCGTAACCGACTGGATGCCGGATCAGGTCCGGCATGACAATTACAAACACACTCTTCAATGTATCCATCAGCAGTCCACTGGCAACAGACTATAAATCGCATTTTTATTTTTATCAGGTATCAGTCTTCGGTTCGTAGTCCGTAGTCCCACTGTCTGCTGTCCGCTGCATGCTGCCTGAGTGATTTGCCCGCTCCATAACTGTCGCGGCTCCGATTTTTTTTGTCGCTAACGCTTTTTTGGGGCGATAGTTGCGGACTTTTCTAAAAAATATTTCAAAAAATACAAAGTTTGATATTGATTTAACATTTTAATCGCTTAAACTGTTGTCTGTGTTAGATAAAAATACAACTTGATATTATCCATGACCGCAGCCGCGGCAGAAAGGAGTTTTCATGGAAGACAGAGAAACCCTTCGCTATTATGACCGGCCCAACCACCTCCCCGACCTCCGGGCGGGGATGGAGGCCCTCAGGGACCGGGTCCTGACCCGCGCCGACGTCCTGGAGGCCGACCAGCGTGCCCTGCTGAGGATCATCCTCGACCAGGGCAGCAGCTACCAGCAGGTGGCCCGGCTCCGGGGCGAACACGCCACCACGGTCAGCCGCCGCTTCCGGCGATTGCTGCGAAAGCTGGCGCACGGAACCCGCGACAAGCCCCCCATCAAGGCCGGGAACCTGGCCCCGCTGGACAAGACCATCCTCAGCGCCTATTACCTGTTCGGGATGAACCAGTCGCAGATCGCCGCCCGGCTGGGCATCAGCCGCTACCGCGTACGAAAGGCACTGGAACAAATCTCAACGTCCACGGCCAAGCATCCTTCTTCGCTAAAGCTGCGAAGGACAGGAAGGAGGCGGCCATGTACACGCTGAACGTGCAGACCGAGATCGCGTTTGAGCCGCCGACGACCCCGCGGGCGACCGAGCTGATCCGCCTGTTCGGGCTTCGGACCGAGCGCATGCGCGAACGCCGATTACGACACCGCTGCCGGCTGACACTGCGTCCCGGCGACATCGTTTACATCACCGGCGCCAGCGGCGCAGGCAAAACCGTCCTGCTCAACGCCCTGTACGAACAGGTCGAACCCGCCGACCGTCTGCGGCTGGGCGACATCCCCTTGTACGACGACCGCCCGGCGATTGACTGCATCGACCAGCCGATCTTCGCCAGCACCGAGACCTTCACCCGTGCCGGCATGGGCGACATCTTCAACATGCTCCAGGCGCCTGCGCATCTGTCCGCCGGACAGCAGCACCGGTTCCGGCTGGCGGCGGCGCTGGCCCACCCCGCAACGTTTATCTTCGCCGACGAGTTCACCAGTTCACTGGACCGCATCACCGCGCTGTCCATCGCGCACCACCTGCGGAAGCTGACGGGCCGAAGCAAGAAAATCTTTGTGCTGGCGTCCTGCCATGAGGACGTACTGGCGGATCTGCTGCCGGACATCCTCATCGTCAAGGGGCTGAGCGGCAAAACAAAAATGTATTACAAAGACAAGAAACGCAACCCCGAATGCCAGTTCAAAATAACACGCAAATGCAGCCCCGATACCTGCTCACAAACTGATACCTGCTAACTGATACTTGAACCGCGTTCTTTGACAAGTGAATAGAGATGATACCCACAAGGGTGACGAATTTCGCACGGACAAGATTGCGTTTGAAACGATGTTTATTGCGTTTCGGCGTGTTTGGAGGCAACGGTGCTGTCTTGAAGCGCTTCGGCGATCTGCCGTGCCCAGTCATGCTGGCCGGGAAGCATCAGCGAGGGCACCGCACGGGGACCGATCTCTTCATAAAGCCGACGGCGGGCGCACCGGGACGATGCGTTTGTGCAGTAATTGGTGTAAATTCGCTGCGACAACTCGGCCATCTTTTCCTGAAGCATTTCAACTAAGCCGCACTGCTCCTGGAAAGGACATAAAGCATCAGATTTGTTTTTTACTGATTCGTCCATCGGTATTCTTCACGTTCTCGACTTCCTCGTAGGAAGTATTCCTATATATAGTATCGGTAATATTACCCATGCGAAAGACTTTTTTTCAAAATTATAGAAAAAAATTTGATGTCCGAAGCATTTTATTGGAAGGAGATGTTTATGCAATCAACCACTAAGTGTACTCTGCACAAGTACTTAACGATTATTCCGGGCGACCGGAGCGACTACGAGCACCTAGGGCGGTTCCATTATTGCGGCCCATCCTGCGGCCCGATACGTCAGATTTACAAGCTTATCGATGACCACCTCTGGCGCGGACTGCGAGCGCCGGTGGTCGGGGTCATCGTTTACGGTGCCCCGTCGGCGAATCTGGCCGCCCGCAACCGCGCCACCGGCGGGATGTTCGCGGGACTGGACCGGGCCGCAGCCCTGGCACTGCTGAACGAGCGGCTGCTGTGCATTCGGCGGGTGATTATCGAGCCGCGCTACCGCGGATTGGGACTGGCCAGGTGGCTGGTTCGCGAAACCCTGCCTCTGACCGGTTCGCCGATGGTCGAGGCCGTCAGCATGATGGGCCGGTCGCATCCGTTCCTGAAGCAGGCCGGCATGAACGAGTATCCAACACCGCCGGACGCCAAAACCGAACGTATGAAAACAGCGTTGGGTGCGGCGGGATTGGGCGGCGCAGCCGAACAGGACAGCGTATCGGTCCACGCGGCCATCGAACGCCTGCGGCCCGACCTGCGGGCGTTCGTTCAAGAGGAAATGGCCCGTTTTTGCCAGAAGTTCACCAGCCGCCGCAACGAGGCCCATTCGCCGGAACGGACCGATTTTGTCCTGAGCAAACTCATCCACCGGCCCGCCTACTACCTGTGGACCCGACCCCAGGAAACGGCGCGACCGTGAATATCCGTTGCATTCGGGCGCAGAGTGGGCTATAGTGGCACAAAAGAATCCTCTGTCCAGAAAGGAACTGTCATGAAATTGACAACGCTTATACTCACGATAGCCGTTTCCGCCGCCTTGAGCATCGGATGCAGCAAGAAAGAACCAACCCCGCAACTGGCAAGCAATGACATCGACAAGCCCGCCGCAGCCGAACCTGTACCGACACCTGAGCCCACACCTCCACTTACACCTGAAACCAAAATCCAGAAACAACCCGCGAAAAAGGCCGCGGCCCTGGAAGGTCTGACTTACGTTAAAGGCCAGCCGGTCACACTGACAGAAGGCAAGGTCTATGTAGTCGAGTTCTGGGCCACGTGGTGCCTGCCTTGCCGGACCAGCATTCCCCACCTGACCGAAATTCAAAAGCAGTTCAAGGATAAAGGCGTCACCGTGATCGGCATCTCCGATGAGCCCGTCAAAACGGTCAAGCCATTTGTTGAGAATATGGGTGACAAAATGGATTACACCGTCGCCGTGGACACCGAGGGCAAGGCCGATGCCGGGTATATAGATGCATATAATCCGGATAACACAATTCCCTTTGCCTGCATCGTGGACGCCAGGGGCAATGTCGCTTGGTTCGGTCATCCGATGGACGGAATGGATGAGGTGCTGGCCCTGGTCGTCGCGGGAACCTACGACCCGGCGGCCTATGCCAAAGCCAAGGCCGAAGCTAAAGCCGCCGAGCAGCGTCTTTACGCCCTGTTCCAGGAATACTTCACGGCCTTTGCAAGCGGGGCCCCTATCGACCAGACCCGCCCGATCGCCGAGAAGCTCATTGAAACTGAAAACCCCGAAGCGATGAGCGCGATGGCCTGGCATATCCTGATGCAGGCCGATCAACCCAACAGCGACAAGCCAATCGCGCTGAAGGCCGCCGAAAAAGCAAACACCCTGACCAACGGCGAAAACCCGATGGTGCTGGATACATACGCACTGGCCCTGTTCGAAAATGCCAAGGTCGCTGAAGCCATCGCCGCACAGGAAAAAGCCATCGCTCTGATCGACAACAATGAGCCGATGGCGGCCGACCTGAAGACCCGCCTGGAGGCGTTCAAGGCCGCCCTGAACGCCCCCGAAACGTCCAAAGACGACCAATAAGGCCAGCGGCCCCTGAATAACTTCTTAAAAAAATACCCCGCAAGGTCTGATAATAAGTCAGGCAAACGGCATTTCTCGCACATTTAGCTGCCTATTGCCCAACAGTGTTAATTTTTTCTTTACATTTTCTTCATATTTCCGTATAATACGCTTATTACAAAATGTGATTGACCATTCAGATTCCGGGGGGAACCATGAATACGCAACAATCCAATTTGATAAACGCCGCACAGCAGGACGCCTGCTCCGAACGAGTGCCTTCGGCTTCGGCCCGCTGCGAGATGCAGGCCGCATACGCGGAGGCATTGCTGGATCAGGTGGATGCGGCCCAAATGCAGATCCGGGATTTGCAGGACGACATCTCGCTGCTGCAAACCGCTGAGAACGCCCTGGATATGATCAGTGAGAACCTGGCAAAAATCCGGCGTCTCGTGACGGAAAGACAAGCGTATTCAACATTCGAACACACGGTGGCAGACCTGAACCATGAAATTCGTAACCTGCTGATGATCAATATGCTGGTCGCCGAAGATACCGAACTGAACGGCCATTACCTGTTTAAAGATGACATCATTCGGATGAGCAGCGACCCCCGCGGCGAGCTGACCTTGACGACGACCCGCATCCCCGAGATTGCCGGCATCGACACCAACGACACACAGGCCACGATGGACTCGCTGGACAGCGCCGCACACGCTATCAACCGCCAGTACCAACGCATCGGCCAACTCATGCGGGCCTTACTGGAAATCTACCAGCAACTGCAAACCGAAACCACCCTGCTGACGACCGCCCGGCAAAACCTGAAACGGGAGGATTAAAGAAAGCATCAAGACCAAAATGCTATGTACGCTATATCTACGCTTATTTCTTTTCGTATGGCCCTAAAAACCGGGCGCCATTGAAATGAATCAGGTGGGTCGGGGCCTCGGCCACCCAAACCTCTGTTTCCCATGAAATAACATTAAGGTAGGAAGCCATTTCGGTACGAGCGGGAAAAGCAGTAACAAAAACCAGCTTATCTTTGATCACGGAAAACATTTGTGTCAATTCTTCCTGCCGTTTTCCATCGACGGGGCCATGACTGGTGACAGCTTCGACTAAAATCAGCCAGTCTTTTTTCGGATAATACAAAACCACATCCGGCATTTTACCGTGGCTGTCAACGGCAATTCCCATCTTCTCAAGAATTGCCGGCTCAAAGTATCCCCACTTTTCAGCCGTGTCTCCCACATAGATCACCTTTGAGCCGGGGACGAATCGGGGTGCAAAATCCTCGATAATCGCCTTAATCAGTTCGTTGTGCTTGCCCGGCGAAAGGGTCACTTTTTGATTTTTTGAAACAGACACCGGAATCATCTTCATTTTGCGATGCTTTGCGTATTTTTGCTGCAGGGTCTTAACCTTGGAAAGATAATTTTCAAGATTTGGTTTCCATTGCTGGGTGCCATAATGCTGAATCAGGGCGAATGCATTGGGTTCCATTTGGTAACACCATTTCGGACTATTAATGGGCCGGTCCGGCTGATCCGGATTGGGAACGACCAAACCCGCTGATACAAATTGATGCATGGTTTGCCGACGAAACGTCTCCCGCGTATTGGGATCATACAACCGCCCGTAAAACGCTTTGCAGAATTCCATGATCGGAGTAATGCCAATCAGCACGGCCTGCGCATCTGACCATTTATCCTGGGGCTTCAGGTCCAGCAACGCAAGCAGCGTTAAAGCCGAGCGGTCATTTTGCTGTTCACGAGGAAACCCCAGTGCTTTGAGGACATCCATCGCTTGTGTGATTTTCTTCTTTGCTTTAACCGGGTCTGTGGTTTTCTTTTTCGCCATAGAAAGAACCTCTTGTTCAATGATATGATCGATTTTGTCCTGTGCGGGTATCGTATTGGAATAATGCTGTCCTATTCTTATCAGTTGTTCCCGGCTGGGATAGGGCAAACAACGAAGATCGGCAGCATTAACCTGTGTATGCCCGTTAAACTGCCTGAAAAAAATGTCCACCAACGATGCGTTCAGGTATATTGATAATCCATTTGCCAATTCCCGTGATAAGCCCCGGCCTTGAACATGAAATACATTTAAATGGTTCTCGAACGCAATCATGGGGGATTCTGTTGTGTTTTCAGTGTACAGGGCCACGGTGATTCGCTTTTGTTCTTCCTTGGGCGAAAACCGGTTGACAACCACATAAAAACCATTGGGAAAAAAGAGTTTTTCAAGCTGCAAAT
>Ga0272442_10004762_pt1 | contig 18386 bp, 19 predicted proteins | sample SSMForm2O_FD_200262 | JGI IMG/M metagenome (GOLD analysis project Ga0272442, IMG submission 200262) | Marine sediment archaeal communities from Little Sippewissett salt marsh, Falmouth, MA, United States - SSM-Form-2O | ecosystem: Environmental > Aquatic > Marine > Wetlands > Sediment ... | reverse complement strand
CCGATGTTTCCCAGTGCATCGGCGGCATTTCGGCACACGCCCTTGTCTCCATTATCCAACGCCCTTATTAGCGGTTCCACGGCGGGTATGCCAATCTTTACTAATGCATCAGTGGCACTTTTCCGCACATCGTTATCCTCATCCCCCAGCGCTTTAATCAACGAGTCAACGGCCGTAGGGTCGGCGATGTTTCCCAGTGCATCGGCGGCATTTCGGCACACGCCCTTGTCTCCATTATCCAGCGCCTTTATCAGCGGTTCCACGGCTGGTTTTCCGATCTTTATCAGGGCATCAGTGGCACTTTTCCGCACATCGTTATCCTCATCCCCCAGCGCCTTAATCAACGAGTCAACGGCCGTAGGGTCGCCGATGTTTCCCAGTGCATCGGCGGCACTTTTCCGCACATCGTTATCCTCATCCCCCAGCGCCTTAATCAACGAGTCAACGGCCGTAGGGTCGCCGATGTTTCCCAGTGCATCGGCGGCATTTCGGCACACGCCCTTGTCTCCATTATCCAGCGCCTTTATCAGCGGTCCCACGGCTGATTTACCGATATTTCCGAGCGCTTCGGCGGCGTTTAAACGTACGTAATACTCCGTATCACCCAACGCCCTGATTAGCGGGTCAACGGCGGTAGGATCACTGATGTTTCCCAGTGCATCGGCGGCATTTTCGCGCACTCCCCGGTTCTCATCTTTCAATGCCTTGATCAGCGAGTCAACAGCATGTTCGTCGCCGATCTCTCCCAGCGCCCAAACAGCCCGCAAGCGCACGCGCCACTCCTTATCATCCAGCGCCTTGATCAACGATTCAACGGCCCTTGAGTCGCCGATCTCTCCCAATGCCTTAGCGGCATTTTCGCGCACTCCCTCGTCTTCATCACCCAGTGTCTTTATCAACGGTTCAGTGGCCCTTGAGTCGCCGATCTCTCCCAGTGCATTGGCGGCATTTTTGCGCACAGATGCATCCTGATCTCCCATAGTTCTGATTAGTGGTTCTAAAGCAGAAGGACCAATGACAGAGCATTTTTCCCATTCACCCTTGGCAATACAGTACCAGGCATTATATTCATCATTATACCCTGGTTTCCAATCCAATTTATCCAACGCTTCAGCAGCATTTCTTCGTATGCTCTTGTTCTCATCACCCAGTGCCTTTATCAGTGGATCAACGGCTGGTTTTCCGATCTTCCTCAGCGTTTCGGCGATGTTCAACTGTACATGATCTCCCAGCACTTTTATCACCGGTTCCACGGTTGGTTTGCCGATCTTTATCAGGGCATCAGTGGCACTTTCACGCACATACCAGTCCTCATCCCCCAGCTCTTTTATCAGCGGGTCAACGGCCCGTTGGTCTCCGATCTTACCAAGTGCCTCTGCTGCCGTTATATGCACAGTCAGATTTTCATCTTTCAACGCAGTGATGAGAGGTTCGACAGCACGGAGGTCGCCGATATTTCCCAGCGCTATGGCGGCACATCTGCGCACATACCAGTCCTCATCCCCCAGCTCTTTTATCAGCGGGTCAACGGCCCTTGAGTCGCCGATCTTCCCCAGCGCTTCGGCGGCATTATTGCGTACATCGTTATTCTCATCAATCAACGCCTTGATCAGTGCTTCCACGGCCTTTGAGTCGCCGATTTCACCCAAAGCTTGGGCGGCATCAGTGCGAACCCCACAATTTTTTTGATAATTGAGTGCTTTAATCAATCCTTTTACATCATTATTCGCTTTCAGTCTGTCTACATTGGGTTGACCAAATAGTGCCATCAGCATTTTTTTGTTTTATACACATTATTATTTTTTCGCACTCATAAAAAACGGATAATTAATATCGGAATCAAATTTTCATCATCACTTTTTTCAGAATTCTTAACAGCGACTACCACATATTTTTTTGATGGCCAACCTGCAACAGGTCACCTTTAGTGCCCGCTAACCGTGCCCTCTCATCTCGCACATTGGGTTCACTATCGGAGGGGCAAACGCTCGTCAGCACCGCGACCTCGCACTGCTCGGTAACCGGGTGCTTCCTCGCTGCTCCTCGGTTTCTTGGATTGCTGCCGTTCGACCGTGCTCGCCTCCACTCCGTTCCGCTCGCACCGTCTCCCTGGTTTCTCTCATCTTGTAATGTGATACGTGGACGCCCGTGATTTCGTCGCAGGCTCCTCATCACCGGCTGCATCCACCCGCTCCTCGCGGACTGTGTCACAGACTGCTCGTCGTTGTTGACTGGACATCTCCCTATCATCATTATATGGGTAGAGCCGGCCAGCATGCGGTGCCGTCAAGAGAGGAGTCGCTAAATGGAATGGGAGAGCAGATCCAGTGGAACGATAATTAAAAGAATAAAATGCAATGTTTTTAGTTGGTTTTCACATTTCAAGCATTATTTATTTTTGATCTCATTTCCTTTTTTATCCAACTCAGTACCACACTTTGGACAGGTCCATCCACCCCATAATGCTTGATTGGTATTCTCTGGTTTTCTAAATCTGGGCATCTTTGTGTTACATTTAGGGCATGATATTGGTTTTTTGAGTAAAGCGAAAATTAGTACTGATATGCCGCCAACGAGAGCTCCTATAACAATGAAGAAGATTATTTCAAACATGATATGGTGTTCTCCCGTCGTATTATTAAAACGTAATTGTTTACAATTTACCCCAATATAAACTAGGACCGCATAATCCAAGAGAAGCATTTCCTTTATTATTGTATTGCTACTCTATCTCCTTGAATTTGTAGCGATGATTGAATGAGAGAAAATGATATTGACAGAACATGTGTGAATCGTATCCTTTCCAGCGGTTCGTATATTTAAACGAATACCTTGGAATGTGGGAATTCTTCCTAATTCTACATGCTTGATTCAGGAATCTAATTTATAATTCGTTGGCTTTATTCTCGGCTAACTGGATTTTTATCTGCGTTTAAATATCAAGGAGTCATTGTACCTTAACTTTTATGATTGAAAATCGGGATTTTTAGTCGATTCAAGCATTCCTACTGAGCAAATAGATTTATTTCATATTATATCTACGATAATTAATTATGAGTTTAATAAGAAAACTTGCTCTAATCCCTGGTTCATTTCTTTATTTTTTTGGAATAGCTGGGGGGATAATGTATTTTTTTGTATGGTTGGATCACCAAATTAGGGGGGGAATTTTTGCAGAGCATTTCACTTTTCAAGATTTAGTATGGAATGAAGGGGTAGCATTGCTTTGTATTATCATCGCGACAGTTCTATTCTTAGTAGGCGGAATCGTAATTCATATTAGAATAATAACATTGTTATTGAGGATAATTGGTGCATTATTTGTTCTTTTTGGGATATTAGGTATAGTTACGTCCTTTGGATATAGCGGTATGAAATTCGCCTATAGCGCAGCTCTCGCCATAACTTTATTAGTCCTTGGTGGATTAATGGAAACAAAAATACCGAGGTATTTTGCACAGATAATGTATAATCTCTATCTGAAATTATATCCTCCTTTTACAGATGAAAATAAAAAATTGAATGATGAAGAGTATTATAAAATACGTGGAGATTTCTTCTTAAAATCCATAAAAGAATATAAGATTGCAATTGAGGAATATAGTAAAGCTATCGAACTCGCCCCAAATCGTTCGGAATTATATAAACAAAGGGCGCTTGCGTTTATAAGTGAAGCTCGTTGGATAAGCCATATTCCCATTGTTAATGAAGAGACTCCAGAATTAATGGTAAAAGCATGTGACGATATTAATACAGCAATAGAAAAGAAACCACAGGACCAAGAAAGCTTTGACTTTGGATTTGAAATATGTGGATCAGAAAGGGGATGGTATTTATTGGGTATTGCGCAAATGAATGAGATAAATATTCTACCAATTAGTCTTTCTATTCTATTACAGAAAACATCAAATAACTTTCCGCAAAAAGAAATGCAAAAATGGTTAGAAAGTTCCTCTAATAATCGATTTGATATTGAATATCTGCTTAAATCATTGATAAAGTTGAACAATCCGCAGTTAAACTCTATCTTGAGAAAAGGTCTTCCGTTGATGAAAACCAATTCAGCAGATCAAATGCTAATAGATTTAGATAATTAGTAAGAAACAATCACTAACAGATAATTAGCAAGCAAATCAAAATAATTCTCTTCTTTATGACGGTATCTTCATTCGGCTCTGTAGAAAACCTGTATAGAACGTGAATCGAATAAACCCAATATGGAATTTAAGTTACCACCCATTAAGACGCCCCGCCAAGTTCGTCTCCACTTCATTCCGTACGCTCCTCCTTGCGTCCGGTGCTCCTCCATTCCGTCTCGCTCACATCGCGGGGCTGCTCTTTCTCGGTGAATCGTATCCATGACGACGGCCATGCTCGCTCGTTCCACTCACATCGCATCGCCTGCACCCTCCCGCTCCTCGCAGACTGTTACACGGATCGCTTGTCGTTGTTGTGATGGGAGTTAGCTCAAATTGTTACCGATTCTCCTTCAAAATTCCACAAATCGTTAAATACTATCCTGACCTCAAATTCCTTGAGGTAATCAAGGTGGCAGAATTACCTATTGCGGCAGTTGTACGAATTGCCAAGAAGAGCGGAGCAGAGCGGGTCGGAAGCGACGCCGCCGCTGCGCTTGTAGCAAAGACTGAAGATTACATTGCGAATCTTGTAAAAGAAGCAAACAGGCTTGCAATTCATGCAGGAAGAAAGACACTCAAGGATGAGGATATCGAGCTCGCCGTAAAGGCTCTGTAATCCTCTCCCCTTTCTTTCGGCTCTTCTATCGACTTATTCTCCGGGTTCTAGCAGGGGAGAATCTTGTAGTCGTGAAATTATTCAGATGATACGGGCTTTCTGGTTCCTCGCCAGGATAGTTATTCGGTCCTGTCCGGTTGATTCCCTCTCGTAAATGATTTCATGCGTTCTTCCGCAAGCTGATGGTATTCCATCATTCTCCTGGCCTCTTCCACTGCATGCGGTTTGTCACGGATCCCGGTGAAGAGGACGCGGATCCCGTCGATATCATCCTTGAGATAGGCTGCTTCAGGATAGAGCAGAAGGGTAATCTCGCCTTCCGGTCCGAAGTTATGCTCTTCCACATTTCCTTTCATATATCGTTCCCGTTGTTGCCTGGTCGGTGCGGCATATTTGTTTTCAAATCTGAAGACTCCCATGATGATTCCTCACGTTGATTTTCGAATCCATGAAAGGGTCTCATGCGGCCGTGTTTAAACGATGAGCAGGAGGAGAGTGAAAGTGAATAGATACCCTTCTCTTGATTCTCTGGGAATGCAATCCCCGCCGTTTGTTCTCCGTTCTGTTACGCTAAAGGAGGGGCTTCGCCCCCCGCCGCGTGGGCGCCGCCCCGGGAGTTGATTGATTCCTGGTGACGGGGCACATTGCTCGCTACGCTTCGTCTCCGTCCGCTCCTCCTGATCGTCCGGTGCTCCTCCACTCCGCTTCACTCGCACCGAGCCCCTGCTTTTCTTTTCCTCATCCTGGATCTCTGACGCCCCGTCGTCGTCGTTCCTCCTCGCCGTCGCCTGCACTCCCCCACTTCTCGCAGACTGTTTCACAGACTGCTCGTCGCTGTTCTCCTGGAATTAGATGAATAATGAATGAATTTCGACACTGTTGAGTTTATGATTAAATTCGAGAATTATTCTGATATTTTTGAACATTAAAAAATTGGCTTGATCTAAGCATCAGACTCCTAAAGTTATCGCATAGATGTTTGAAGATGAACTTTAGAGGTGGTGAAAATAGTGGTGATGAAGATTCGTTTCTTATTATGAAGGTTCGTAGATCCGGAGGGTATCAATGATTTTCTGCACAATGGGCTTGTATTCATAGTATTTGTCAGAAGGAACACTCCAAAAAATCCTGTAATACATACTCTTTCCGGATGTATACGTCCTGCAAATATCATAATATGTTTCTACAATTTCAGTGTCCGGATTATGAAGTACAAAAATAAATCTCCGTGCTTTCCCACCACCGATGGTAACAGGGTTGTACGCTTCATTTACCGTTAGGTTTGGTCTATCGTCCGTCCACCCAAACCCACATTCCTGGCTTCCGGAAAAATTTTCACTAAAAGAATGGGGGTCATAGTCAACTCTTGAACCACTGATCAGGAAAGAGAATCCGCTTGTATTATTGGTGTATTTTGCCTGGATTATCTTAAGGTCCTCCGATTCCTGTATTTTATCAACGCTTTCACATTTCTCCCGTTTTATGAAGGTCCATTCTTTAGGATATTCGAAGGAAATTCCGTAATAGGGCAAATCAAGAGTACCGGGATAATTTTGTGCTTCGGAGAGAGGATTAGGTTGTAAACAGCCCGAGAACAAGAGAGATATGGTCATTAGATAAAGAAAAACCCCAAATATGACGTTTTTCATTGCTGTGTGTTATATTAATTCAAGGTTATAAAGATAGTCCCACTCCCCCGCCCTTGCGTCACGCCGGGGGATAGGCGAGTATCCCCCTCTCTCCGCACCCTCCGGGCCGGGCTCCTCCTCTCCCTGTGGGAGAGGCAGTCATTGTGATGATAGCCTATCGGCCCATAGAGTGCACCGGGGACGCAGACCGACCGGTCCACCTGGCAGACGGTGAGAGCGAACAAAGAGAGCGGCCGGCTGGCAGAGTGAAGCTGTCGGTCGTCAACATGAAAGGTAGGAACAAGAGCCAGCGAAACGCAGGCCGCCACCGAGGATGGAGGACGAGGGCGTCGCCGGAGTGAAGCGACACCAGGATCAGATCAACCAACCCGAAGGGCGAGCCTTCGATGCGAGCGAACGCGAGCCGTGGGCGATGGCCGGAGGGCCAAATTCCTGTTGCGGAAAATATACATTTAGCATACAGTAAAGGTAATAATATATTACTTTCACACCGCAGTGCGTCACTATATTACATCTCCAGTCCAAGTATGTATTGGTGAGAAACACCATGCGTTACAACCACAGAACAATCTTTGAGCACATCGGGAGCGTGAAGAACTCCGAGGGTGTGCTCCGTATCGACATCAAGACCAGGCAGTGCGTGATCGCACGCTCCGATGTTCCCCGGCTGCTTGAACACTGGCCGGTCAGCATCTATGATATCGCCGACGTGATCAACACCTGCGGCCAGCCGGACCCCATCGGCCAGGCCTGGATATCCAGGTCCGGGAAGGCTGTCATGTTCCGCATCAATGGATTATCATATGTGGCTCCGTTTTCCCAGGTGAATGCCATCATCACCGGCGAGCGGAAATATGCACACCTGGCCATCATGACCGAACGGCCGGAACCGGCATCACCGGCACAGGCTGCAGCACAGTGTGCCACATCGGAGGCATCAGCATGAATTCCACGGTCATGGTACAGAGCCAGGGACGCCAGCCCCTTGAAGTATCTTTCATCACCTCCAACCTTCAATGGCTGGACGAGATGCGGAAGGAATACAACCGGCGCTTTGAGAATGATCTGACTCTCGAGTTCATTCTCCAGGGGGCCATTATCAACGAGATATGGAGGCTCTCCCGCGAGATGCGGATGAGCGAGGAGCGGACCTTCTCAATTGGCATAGAAGGAGGACTGTGACCATGACCACCACATCCCTCTTTTCGAATGAGGATATTATCTTTGCATATACCCGGGCCGATGCCATCAGCGACGGGGTCCTGGTTGAGTTGCCGGACCAGATAGTCGGCGAGGCGGGCATCAAGGTACCCGTCGCAGTGACCTGCGCGGTCTGGAATGATTACCTGGCGCCGTCTTACCTGGACGAACTTCCCGGCCAGAGTGTCGAGGGGAGACTCTGGGATCTCCTGTGGATGTTTTCCTGTGCGGCACGGAGGAGCCGGCACACATGCACGGTCATGTTCCGGGTCCTGTTTGAGACAATCAAGGAGACTGAGAACATTGATGGCCAGGCCAGGGAAAACAGTTTCACTGAAGATGTGTTGCTCAAAGCCGTTTGTGGGCCAGGCGATGAGGGAGAGCCGGTGATAACTATCATGCTCCCGTGGGAGGACTGAATCAATGGAAGAAGTGATTGTGAAAAAGATAATTGAGGGTCCGACATTCCAGGACAGCATCGAGATAGGAACACCAGGGAAGGGTGGAGCAATAAAGGTTTATGGTGATTTCGGCCAGTCCGAAGAGTATGAGAAAAGGATCCGTGAAGCGGTCCGGCTGCGAAAGATGGCCGGGGACCTCCTGGAGGGGACATGACCGCCCCCAAATTTTATACTACTGAAGAAGTTGCGGAAATGCTGAAGCTGAACGTCCGGACCGTTCGGGCGATGATCAACCAGAAACGGCTGCGGGCTGTGAAGATAGGGAATGAATACCGGGTGACTGACGAACACCTGCGCCAGTTTGTCGAGGAGAACCAGACCTGAAAAAGCCGGGGAGATCTCCGGTCCGAAACACCATGCGTTACTAAAGTATTCAGACCGGCCGCGACCCCGGCTGAATATACCATGGGCGGTCGGTTCATATTTCTGTTCTGGTATCCCGCCACCGCCTCCCGCCGGTCGGCCTGCGACGGGTCACCTGCAGTGCCCCGTAACCGTGGCCTCCTTTCCCGCCCACTCGGTTCACATGTGAAGGGGCAGACGCTCGTCAGCACCGCGACCTCGCCCTGCTCGGTAACCGGGTGCTTCCTCGCTGTTCTTCGGTATCTTGGATTGTTGGCGGTCGACCGTGCTCGCCTCCACTCCGTTCCGCTCGCACCGTCTCCCTGGTTCCTCGTCCTGGATTGTTGGCAAGAAGACGCCCGTGATTTCGTCGCAGGTTCCTCATCACCGGCTGCATCTACCCGCTCCTCGCGGACCGTTCCACGAACCGCTCGTCGCTGTGACACAGGGTCAAGCAATTTCCAAACCATCCTCCGTCCAAGCAAATGCCCGAAGGGCTTCCATCCTGCTTACTGCCTCTCCCCTGGGAGAGGAGGAGCTCGTGCCGGTGGCCGTGGAGAGAGGGGGATACTTGCCTATCCCCCGGCGTGACACGAGGGCGGGGGAGTGGGTACCTGGCGACGCATCAGCGGAGCCGGACTGGCCACAGCGGCCCGAGCGACCAGAAGGGAGCGAGTCACTGAGCGTCACAGGTTCAATAAGCAGCGACGAGCGGTCTGTGTAACAGTCAGCGAGGAGCGGGAGGGAGTGCAGCCGGCGGCGAGGAGGAACGACGAAGCCGGGGGCGTCAGTAGACCAGGACCAGGAAGAGAAACGCAGGGGCTCGTTGCGAGTGAAGCGGAGTAGAGGAGCACCGGACGATTAGGAGGAGCGGACGGAGACGGAGTGGAGCGAACATTGTGCCCCGTCATCAGAAACAAATCAACTCCCGGGGCGGCGCCCACGCGGCGGGGGGCGAAGCCCCTCCTTCAAGCGTAACGAAACCGAGGAAGAGCGGACGGAATGAAGTGGAGACGAACTTGGCGGGGCATCTTAAATTATGAATTAGATATAGTAAACATGCTTATATTTTTGAATACTGCTGTATTTCGTAATATAACCATTCGAAAATAGCACAAAATTTATCAAATTCATTTCTATCTGAAAGACCGTTTAAATTTAAAGCTGTCCAAGTATCCAGTTTGTCTTCTTTAATAGAAAACCCTTTGATACTATTGAGTCGCTTCAATAACTCCTTTCTATATTCTATCTGATCAAACGGGAGATATGTTTTAATAAAATCAAAGGGAACCCATAGTCTCCCTGCACCGATATCAAATAATTTATAAAAATCGTTAGAATCCGATGTAAATCCTAATTTTGCTGAACCCTCTCTTTGCCCTCCACCATATTGCACAGTAAATTCATTTCGTTCGCACCATAATATCAGGTCTTCTGCAACTTTTAGAATTTCTTCCCCTTTTAAGAGATGAATCTGTTCGAGAACTGACTCTCTATCCCATACTCGTGGTTTACCTGACCTCGATGCTTTTACATCTATTGCTTTCATGGTTTGGCCGACAACCCGTGATACAAGAGTCTTAAGATTTTGTCCGGTATATTGCTTGATTTCCATTGCCAGGACTTCTGCTGGATTCATCTGTTCATTAAGAAATTCAACGATACGCTGCAGCTCTGGGGGGATGGAATCAGCAATGAAAAGCAATCGTATCTTTCCTTGTCGAATGTTGGCATTTACAAGTTCCCAAAAATCATCTGGAGTGATTGTTGACTCCAAAAAATTTGATATTATTCTATCAGAATCTTCTCCTTTACTCTGGCAAGTTTCTTGGAAAGATTCAATGATATCTTTTAGCTCCCAATATTGAGCAGAATTCGCTGCATAATCAAGCATTTGTGCAACGACTTCCCTTCGGGTTCTGGTATCGGTGCTTCGTTTTACTTCCACGAGTGTTGGGATTGCGTCTTGGTCAAGGAAAAGGTGGTCAAGTGCCCATCTTCCAGTTCCTTGTTCCTTATCAGGAACACCCATTTCCCGTTTTATCAATAGCCATTTTCGTGGAAATGATGGATTAATTTGATTTCCTGATATCAAGTTTGGATAGTCTTCCAGAAGCGATTGTAAAAGATCTTCTGAATCATATTTTTGTTCTCTCATCTCAAGTAATTCGTTATTCTCCTTCAGAAGGAATATTTCGCCCCGCATATAAGGAATTTTTTCTTATTACTGAAATGATTTTTTATTTGATAAGACAAACCAATATCTGCCGCAGGTTATCTTTTAGAATAGTAATTTTGTCGATGATAATGCGCTGCTTCTCAATCCGGACAAATCCAAGCCTAATGCTCGGGATTTAGACACACTATCCTGGCTCCGGGCTGAGGAATTGGACAATGAACCAAGTTCTAATGCGGTGGGTTATCTTCTATGAATGAAATCTCTATTTCAGTAATGCGCTTCCCTTTACAATAAACAGATCCAAGCCCAATGCTTGAGATTTTAACCCACATTCCTGGCTCCCTCCAGCGGCTCTCTTAAAACTGTTCTGAATCCGAATAATTTTTCATCATTCATCATTCCTAAACGCCATGCACCCAGGGCACACTCACCCATCCCCCCGTACGCCCCCCCTTCCCTCTCTGTATGGGGTCAATTTTTAAAAAGAGAGATTATGATAAACCGGAATTGAAAATGAGCGATATGCAAGCGATATAAGGGCATGCAGGGAGACGATCGAGGATCACCATGTATGGTTCATCGCTGATAAAATAAAAATTAGAATAGCTTTCCATTTTTCCAGAAAAACGGTTTATTATACGGACGCTCATATTTTGAAAAAACACTATCATAAATTGCGGTATATCTTAATTCGTTAATTGGAATACAAGACATATATTTTTCAACATACGGGAGATCTCTATCATCATGTTCTTCTTCTTCCAATCCCAACCCAATAACCATAAAAACAGGCATCTTTTTTTGTTCTGAAAATGCTTTATGTCGGTTTAATTGTTCTTGGGATGCAATATTCAACCGTCCTCGATTATCAATTGATGCAGCTGTTCTATATTTACATTCAACTGCAAATTGCTCCCCGGTTGGCTTATATTTCCATATTAAATCTGGATTGAGGCTACTTTCAACATACCGTTGTTTATTTGTATCAAAAGAATGAGTTTTTTCGGTTAGAAGGAAATATTTTTGATCAAATAGTTTTTCGACATGATCCTCAAATCTTCTACCGACAACTTCGGGAGTGGAAGAAATATGATAATCAATTTTATTTAGTGCATCTCCTAATTTTTTGAATAAACTCATTTTAATCACGATGGATTAAGAAAAAGAAATAAATAAAAATTTTCATTTCCGACTCCAGGTATTAAAGCCAATTTTCAATAATGAGTTGATATACCAATGAATTCGTTTTGGCAGTTAATTGCATGCTTGCAACGTAAAACGGCATATAAGCCTTATATCTAATATTAGAGAAAATATTGGGTTATTCTACAATCCATCTATTCGCCTTTTCATCTTCATTACAAAATATCCCAGCCCGATTCCTGACAGTGGGATTATAACTGGAATTGGTAAAGATTTACTTGCGTTTACTGCCATTTCCTTCCCTTCCAATGCCTTTTCATCATTGGGATCGATCTGCAGGGCTTTATCATACGCATCAACGGCTTCATCGAACCTGCCTAAAAGAACAAGGGCATTACCTTTGTTATTCCAGGCCTTTTCATCATTCGGATCGATCTGCAGGGCTTTATTATACGCATCAATAGCTTCCTCGTATCTGCCTGAATGACGAAGGGCAATACCCTTGTTATACCAGGCCTTTTCATAATTCGGATCGATCTGCAGGGCGTTATCATACGCATCAATAGCTTCCTCGTATCTGCTTAAACTATCAAGGGCATTACCCTTGTTATACCAGGCCTCTTCAAAATTCGGATTGATCTGCAGGGCTTTATCATACGCATCAATAGCTTCCTCGTATCTGCTTAATTCAGAAAGGGCATTACCTTTGTTATTCCAGGCATATTCATAATTCGGATCGATCTGCAGGGCGTTATCATACGCAGCAATGGCTTCATCATATCTGCCTAAATCATCAAGGGCAACACCTTTGTTATTCCAGGCATATTCATAATTTGGATCGATCTGCAGGGCTTTATCATAAGCTGCAATGGCTTCTTGGTAATCACCGGAATAATGGAAGTCAACTCCTTGATTATACCAATCTATAGCTGAATCTCCCATGACGGGAGTAACGGTGAGAAATACTAAAAGTAGGAGGATTACCCGTAAATGAATTGGTTCCATATTTTAAAATATATTTAAATTTTATTTAAATTTTATTTTTTTATTATTTAGACCTTTTTCGTTATTTACCGCCCCCACTAATTTTATGAATAAATCAGAGATTAGGGGTGTATATTTCTTTCATTAATAAGTTTGGTTGGATCGACATCATTCCTAAAATGTCCACATGTGGGACACACAACTTCCGGTGGTACTGTCACGATTCTCCCGCATTTTGCGCACATAACCTGTACACCAACCCGTGGATCAATTTGATAATCCGGAATTCCATATTCATACCCACAATTTAGACAAGGATATGTCAGTGTAAGAGACACATTCGAACCACCACACGCTGGACATTCGCTCGCGCTTCTTCCCACCGTGCCAGATTTGGAATCTTGGATCATATCAAGTGCTTCTGCTGCTCCTTTACGCACATTTTTATCATCATCTTTGTCCTCCTCATCAATGATTACTTTAATCGCTTTTAGTTTGCGTTTGTCGCTGAGATAACTAAACTCATCTCTTTTTAGTAGATATAACGGGAAGATTATAATCCAAAACCAAACTACCAATATTGCCCAGCTTAGTGGTGACCATGTATGCAGGTCGTCTGTTTTTTGCTCTCTTTTTTTAGGGCCGAGACGCTTCTTCGCATCAATATATGTCCACACAGCTGATATGAGGATTAATAAAAAAACATATTGTATATTTCCAGTAGCTAATGATCCGAAAATTGCAAGTAAAAGTAATAAGAATCCACCCCATACTACAAACCAAGACCTTTGATTTCCAATCGCAACAGGGGGTTTATGCGGCTCCTCGAACAACGATTCACCGAATTGAAGAATCTGTAATCTTTGCTCTGGTTGCTCAATGTAGGTCTTGTCTTTCAAAAATTGGCCTTCATCTTCAATTTCTTCTATTGTTGAATATCCATGATTTTGTGAAATGAACAATTGTGCGTAATTCCGATCCCCAAAAATGAATGTATGCATTATACGAAAGCTATCTTTGATTTCAAGGTCATTTTTCTCTCCCAATACCTTAAAACCACCTTCATTATTATTTATCCAGGTCGCTTCAGAAGCATCTATTAATTCATATTTACCTGCATTTTTTACATCATTAATGGTAATTGGTTCCGAACCCCTATACTCTATAGCCCATCCAGATTCCCTACAAGAATCTTTCATCATTTGTTTTGATTTTGAAAGTCGGGATTTAAATATTGAAGTGAGAATTGATTGAGTGAATTTTGCATGCTTTTTACAATCAATACAATATGGGATATCCCATTTTTCTTCTTTTCCAGTAGAATTATTACAGATAAATGTGTGTTTAGTATCAGCCTTCTTACCACAACATGGACAAATTTGCGGGAAAATAAATGAACTAATGAAATTAGTAATATATTCTATTGAAACTGGACTAGCTTGTTTAGAAGAATAGCCATAAGGCGAGTTGTTTTTTTCAATCGGCCTAATTTTATCTTGGTCATCTATTTTACAAACAATAATTGTATCTTTATTAGCGTTATAAGAGGGTTCAATTCGTACTTTATATCTGACCATATTTTTATGTAATTCTAATATAATAAATTGGTTTTCTATAATGGCACAATGTATTAATAACTTCTATTGTAAGGTTTAGACGCAGATAAAATACTCAAATAAGATTAATCTATTGCCAATACGCTGTTAAGATTCCTTAATCTTACCCTACAACCGAGATAATGACTCCAATTGATTAAACCTCTACGAAAACATATCTCTTAAAATCATCCCGACAAATACAACTATTGCGCCGCTTACAGCGATGGCTATTATATAAGCCCCTGGCCTAAGAGCACACGAACCCAAACCATAAATAGCGTCACAACGTGAAGGGAATGGACCCCCCTCCCTCTCGTGTGTATGTCCGTACCATCCTAGCACCGCATTTAGGATGAGGGCATGCAGGAGTTTTTTCCCCGCGACATGGTTATGTATACATAACCAGATCAAAATAAGGCTATTGCTTGGAGATTGGGGATTTGTTTAAAAATATCTGTTAGTTGGATTCAGTACTATTTTGTTGAATCCCTCCAGCGGCTCTCCTTAAAACAGTTCTGAATCCAACTAAAATTTATTTCTATTAGTATTATTTTCATCATCAAAAGGATTTTAATAAGATTAAAATAACCCAGGAATTTCTCCCTTTCCACAAATCATCACTAATTCTTTATTTTGCCTGATGTGAGAAAATGGAGGGCTAGGATGGATAAATCTTGTTTTGAAGGACAGATTAATTTGACGAGAGGAACATTTATTTTAAAAAAAATAATCTTACATTATGAATAAAAAAGCAGGATTATTTTTCATACTATTTCTGGTAAGTTTGTTGATTCTCTTTTGTGGCTGTACTTCACAGCAAGAAATAGTACCCTCAATAAAACCAACCACTACAACCTCCACCCAGTCAAGTTTTTCTACTTCTCCCGAACAATCAACCTCAATTCAATCTACTGTTCCAACCACAAATTCACCGGCGGAGAATGAATATCTGTCTCAAATTGATTCCGAACAGGCTCAATTCGCCGCTCAAAAGGCTCTTGATATTATTGCATCGCAACTAAGTTTTCAATTAACCAACGAAAAAGGGGAACCCCTTTTTAAGACGACTATAGCAAATGGTGTCTCTCTTCCATCAGATGCAACTGCTGGAACGCCGACAAAAATTGAAAAAAATGGCATATCTCTCTATCAGGTACCTGTGCTTTCAAAAGGAAGTAAAGTAGGATATGTATACCTTAAAATGGAAGCGAAAAGAACCAAATATGGCAATTATGAAAAATATGAAATAGAATTTGTAGATTCGGGAAGTATTGGAAAATTAATTGGAGAAAGTTCACATGGCATGTTAACATATTCTGTCGATTATACCTAGGGAAAGGCGGGTTTTTGCTCTCGTGAAGGAATCTCAAACCCTCTCCTTGTTTATTGTAATTCTATCTCTATTATCGGTTGCTGTGGCTGCATCGAAAACTTCGAGCGCAATGAAAATCTAGAAAATCACAAAAAAATACGGCCGAAATAGCCATTTTTATAGATCTCAAAAACATCCTGGAACAGTCGTACCTTGAAGAGCCATCAGCCCGGAAAATAGGATATGTCCAAATCCAACAAGAAATTGAAAATGAACATTACCTAATTCGTGCATTAAAGGCAATTTTCGATGGTGGGCATCTTTACCGAGAAATTCTTTTTGGCAATTAATTGCAGACTTGCAACATAAAACAGTAAATAAAACTCAATTATGAATATTAAGAGAAAAGGTTGAATTATTTTTACAATCCATTTATCTACCTTTTCTTCCGTATTGCAAGGAATCCCAGCCCGATTCCTGATAGTGGGATTATACATGGAATTGGTAAAGATTTACTTGCTTTCACTGCTTTTTCCTTTCCATCCAATAAAGCCGATGATGTTTCTCATTTTCCAAACCGGGAAAATCTTATTAAAAGTTTAGTCAATTGGGCCCTGTAGAAATCATTTTTCCGAAGAAGAGTCTGCATTAATCGACCGCAAGATCTAAGGTACGGTGTCTCCTTACCATGTTATGCTACAAACGAGGAAGGAGACTAAATAATGTCAACGAACCGCTATATCAGGTTTGTTGAAGTATCATCCGGACTAATAAGAGACTCAAGAATACCACTTTATTCATCGAAATACTCCAAAAAGACATATACCCAACACCAATTACTCGTTCTTCTTCTCCTGAAAGAGTATCTGGCTGAAGATTACCGGGATGCCATTGAGCTCACTGAAATCATGGATTCTGTCAGGGAGAAGATTCAGCTCAAGGAAGTACCCCATTTTACGACGTTACAAAAATTCTGTCACCGAATTAAGTCATTCGTCTTCGACCGATTGCTCAACCGACTTGTGAAAATGTTTTATTATTGGGGTGAGCGCATCCCATGCACCGCCATTGATTCATCAGGATTTACCAGTTCCTATGCGAGCCACTATTACTCGTGGAGAACCGGAAAGACGAGAAAACGATTCCTGAAAACCTCTATTTCTGTCGATACAAGACAACAAATTGTCACTGGATTGAAGATCTCCCAGCACCCGGTTCATGATGTCCCTCACGCAGAAAAGCTTCTCAAGCAATGTCACAGAACCAGAAAATCTGACCTCTATGTCATGGATAAGGGGTATGATTCGGAAAATATCCATGAATTAATCCGGGATACTCTGAACTCATGTTCCCTCATTCCGGTCCGAATCAGAAAACGAAAACGTATCTTGGGATACTATCGAAAGAGACTTGCTCAGTCGTTTGACCTTGAAGTGTACCACCAACGTAAAAAGGTTGAAACAGTATTCTCGGTCCTGAAAAGAAAATTTGGGGAAGCTCTCAAGGCCAAGAAATACAGGCTCCAGGTCAAGGAGATTAAAATGAAGGTGATCCTCTATAACCTCTCACGAGTGATTTCTGCTTTTGTTCTTCTCATTCTTATTGAGGAATTCTACAAAGCCGTTATAAGACAAAATTGGTTGAAAAACCCCAGTTGGGCTCAGTCAATGCTGAAATAATTAAAAGTTTACAAAATGGATCTGAAATAATCATCAATAATTCAGATATCGATCAGATTGTTCTTGAGAAACCGAACCCTTGGTCCTGGTCAACAAAAGGGGAGAGTTTTCATGTAATTTTAAAATCAGGACAGAAATATTCATTCATGATAATAGAAAGTGCAAGTACTTATGATGAAATAAAAGAATTTTTCGGAGTTGTTTAGAGAAACAAATTACAAACAAAATAAGAATTCCTAATCTTCTTTTTTTAACCTAATGATCCCACCTGTCTCATACAGTCACGCTTATTTATCCATTCTCACTTTCAACATCTTCCGTTCAGTCTTATAATTCCGCTGCAGGAATGGTAACTTTCACCCGGTCCCCCATGTCGGTGCAGGACTGAATACACATGGAACAACTCGTGGTCACACGGGAAGCAATCGAGGCCTACGAACGCCGGACCGGCTTTGTGGGCATCGGCATTCTTTCTCCGGAAAGGGCTCTTTGTCCTAAAGGACAACGGTGAGAAACAGAAGACCAAGGTGGGTTCCCCCAAAACCAGAACATCTTCCACAACGTCAGGTGCAGAGGAGCCTATGCTATCCTCTCCTTATGAGATATCTCTAAATCAGAGAGTCTTTTTGACTTCATCGGAAATTAATTTGTGTTGAGTCAAATTCACACCTATTGTTAAAAATCTATAATAAAGGATTTTTGTATGTGAATTATTCTGCTGAACATGTAAGTAGTGCGCGGCCCACAATTCCTGAGTGATTTGAACTCTATTTCCTTCTTCACGGCTGGGGCTTTGAACAATAATATTTGTTTATCCTTCGTGCCTTCCAATTTGCGCGGTCTTGTTTGTCACCTACCACTATAGCGAAATATTGATTTGATCTTAATGACATGAAATATTGTACCAGCAGTTTTTAAATGGAAAAGGGAGGTTGAAATGCTGACCTTTTGCCGGGTATCCCATCCCTCGCATTAGAACACAAGGTTCTAATCTCTCGGTTTCTGTTTATATACTCTCCTTCCAAAATTTCATCTATGCCTTCCGAAACCATTTCACAGGGCAATTTTTTTACCAACAAGATTG
>Ga0272442_10004760_pt1 | contig 18393 bp, 16 predicted proteins | sample SSMForm2O_FD_200262 | JGI IMG/M metagenome (GOLD analysis project Ga0272442, IMG submission 200262) | Marine sediment archaeal communities from Little Sippewissett salt marsh, Falmouth, MA, United States - SSM-Form-2O | ecosystem: Environmental > Aquatic > Marine > Wetlands > Sediment ... | reverse complement strand
CAAAGTTTTGAATCCTGCCTTTGACATTACCCCCCTAGAGTATGTGGATGCAGTCATAACAGAAGAGGGTATTTTCAGACCAGAGACACGTCTTTACCAAAAAAAGAAATGATTAAAGCAGACCATTGGTTGTAATCTTCGAACAATTTTTGGAGATTACCGTATGCGAACAAAAGTAAAATGCAACCAAAAGCACTGCGTAAACAACATAGAAGGATACTGCCAATCAAAACTTCGAAACTGGTTTGGACGGTGCCATTTTAAACGAAGGCCGCGAAAGAAAAAAGCACAAACGTGATACAATTCACGATTATTGTAGCTAATCTTAATTTTCTTATTTTGGGATTCGGATTTTTAGGTGCATTCGCCATGCTTCGATTAAAAACAACGACAAGGCTGCCACGGTTATTATGGTTATTATCAAAAAGAAAGTTTTGAATTGTTCAGTTTCAAAGGGAAGATGAATTATGAAAACAACGAGTTCGGTAACCAGTGCAACAAAAAAGATGGCAGCGTAAATCAATGGATTTGGAAAAAGTCTTCTACCAATCCAAACATACCCGTGAATATTAACTTTTTTTGTTGCAACATAGTTACCCATTTCGTTTTTTGTTACTAAATCCATGTTTTCCAGTTTTTGTAGGTGTCGATACGCTACACTTGGACTACTTAGGTTTACGCCGCGCATGACTTCCCGTGGACCAACAGAGCCGTTTTTGACCACGTACATGTAAACATTAAGGGTAACCCCTTCAAGTCCATTAGTTTTCACAGTTGACAAAACAGTTGCCCCTTTACTATCACATAGTTGCCTGAAAGTACTAATAAAATTTTAAGCATATAGGGATAAATAAAATACCAAATTCTTGAAAAAGCAATGAATTTCACATCCGATATTACATTTTATATAATTTGTCTGTAACTTCAAAGTAAAAACAACTGGTTTGATCACACTCAATGATCGCTAAATTAACTTCGGCGAGAACAAACATCGTCCATTTTTTCAACAAATGGCGTTTAGTTCTTGTATTATTTCTGGTAGTTTACTTCACCATTTTAGCCTTGAACATAGATTACGCACTAGTCCAATGGGACGAAACCCAACACTTTGTTAGCGGGCTGCTGTTACGTCTAGGAGAATTCCAAGAATACCTACAGTTTTCATATTATCCCCCATTATTTGACGTCATAACAGCAATAACATATGCAATAATTGGTTCAAGCCTGTTTTCAGTTCGACTTGTTTCCCTTATGTTCGGAATACTTTCAGTGTGGGCAGTTTTCGAATATGCATACAGACTTTATGGACCCAAAACCGCCCTAATTTCAAGTATTTTACTTGCATCCATGCCGGGATTCATTCTTGTCTCTAGACTGGCGTTACTTGAAACAGCGTTATTGTTCTTTTTTTCCAGCTCATTATTGTTGTTTTTTTCGTGGACCCAAACAAACAACCAAAAACATCTGATACTAAGCGGAATACTGCTGGGTTTAGGATTTCTATCAAAATACCAAACTGGAATCGCAGGAGCAGTCATGCTTGTTAGTGTTCTGCTTTTGCGAAAAAAACATTTCAAATACAACCTACGTAAAATTTTGTTTGTTGCTTTAATTGCAGCAGTTGTCATTTTGCCGTGGTTGTTTTTTGCTTACAATAATTACACTTCAGAAAAAGTAGAACAATGGATGTACACCCTCGAAAAAGGAAGCATAGAAAGACTGGAATATGGGGAGCGGTTTCCGTTGCCATTGTTTTACATGATAGAAATGACGTACCCATATATGGACCTGCACCCAATTTCGTTGCCAATCTTTTTCCTAGGATTTTTGGGTTTAGGGTTATGGACATGGAGAAGAACCCCCCAAGACAAGTTTTCCGTAATCTGGTTTATTGTGGTTTACGTGGTTTACACGTTTTTTGTTTCCAACAGAAACTGGAGATACATCATTCCGCTGTTCCCAATCATAGCCATTGCTGCCTCAGATTTAATTCTAGTAACCTTTGACAAAATACAAAAAGCAATCCAAGGAGCCAAAATCAAAATATCCAAACCCCTTATAACCAAACTTGTCGCAGTAGTTATCTCCGTTTTGATGGTCAGTGCCGTAGGTTACAGCGTACAAAATGCAAATTACTGGATAGAAAAAGACAACATCCACCTCCCCGTCGAAGAAGCAGCACAGTATGCAGTTGAAAACTCTGATCCAAACCAAACATCAATAGTTTTGTATGCACTGAATTTTTTTAGCCCAGACGCAGTCTATTTCTACATCAAAACATGCGGTTCGTCTCAAAGGAGAATGGAGTATTATCCAGATTACGCTGTTGATAGTTACCAACCATTTTTCAACGAAACCCAACTAATTGAGCAATGTCAAAACACGAGCACAAAATATGTGTTCTTGTATGAAAATGCAAACACCACTTATTTCCAGTCAGAATGGACTGCCCATGAAATATTAAAAAAAACTGTTGCTTTGGAAAACTTTGAACTCGAAAAAACCTTTGGAACCTCACCCCACAGGCTATTCTTGTTAAGATTTTCAACAGATACATAAAAAACAGAAGGTTCTGCTAGCCTAAGTTTTGAGTTACTATTTTTGCTTTCGGCTTTTAAGAAGGCTCTTGTTAATGCCTTCTATCATAGCCTCTACACTTGCCATTACTATGTCTTCATTGCTTGCACGAGAAGAAACCACGTTGCCGTCTTTGTCTTCGACTTTAATTAATACTTCACCGATAGCGTCTGAACCGCCAGTGGTTGCTTCTATTCGGTATTCCTTCAGATGAACATTAGCCAAAGGCGAAGTTAGTTTTTGAACCGCCTTAATCACTGCATCAACAGGACCAAAACCGGTCTCAGATGCCACGTATTTTTTGCCATCCAAAACTAAACTAACGGAAGCTGTTGGAATAATATTCATTCCAGTAACTACTGAAAATCCAGACAAGTCCACAAACCGTTTTTCTTTAACAACTTTGCCCATAACAGAGCGGGCAATAGCTAACACATCTGCATCGGTTACGTTTTTGCCTTTGTCACCTAGGTCTTTTACTGTCTTCACTACTTCTGCAAGTTGCTCATTAGTTGGATGCACACCAGAAGATTCAAGTTCAGCTCTTATGCCGCTGGTTCCTGCCAGTTTTCCAGCAACTAGTTTGCGTGTTCGTCCAACAAATTCAGGTTGAATCGGCTCAAAAGTTGAAGGGTCAACAGTAACGCCCCGAGTGTGAATACCAGATTCGTGAGAAAAGGCATTTTCTCCTACTATTGCTTTGTTAGCTTGGATTTGCATTCCAGATAATCTAGAGACTAGGCGTGATGTTTCGTACAGTTGTTTGGGATTAATTCCGGTTTTTTTGTTGTATATCAGGTTTAGAGCAACAACTATTTCTTCTAGGGCTGCGTTTCCGGCGCGTTCTCCTAAACCGTTTACTGCTACATGAATCTGAGAAGCTCCACCTTCAACTCCGGCTAAGGAGTTGGCTACCGCCATTCCAAAGTCGTTGTGGCAGTGCACACTGATGGGAATTTTTACTGTACTTGTTACTTCTTTGATTAGTTGTTGCATAGTTGTGGGAATCATTATGCCTACAGTATCAGGGATGTTGATTCTGTCGGCGCCTGCTTCTTCTGCGGCTTTGCAGACTTTTTTCAGAAAACCTATTTCGGTTCTTGAAGCATCCATCGGAGAGTACTCACAAACTAATCCGTGACTCTTTATGTACTCAATAGAGTCTACGGAACTAGCCAAAACTTGTTCAGGAGTCATGTTTATGGCGTATTTCATTTGAACTTCAGAAGTTGAAATGAAAGTATGAACCGCATCAACTCCACAGTTTACGGCTAGGTCGATATCTTTGCGTTTGCTACGAGCTAAAGCGCAGATTTCTGTACTTAAACCTGCTTTGGATAATGCTTTGGTTGCTCGCCTTTCACCTTCAGAGCTGATTGGAGTTCCAGCTTCTATGGTGTCCACTCCTAGTTTGTCAAGTTTTCGAGCAATTTCCAGTTTTTCTTCAGTAGTTAAAGAAACCCCTGGGGTCTGCTCGCCATCTCGCAGGGTGGTATCAAAGATTCGTATGTAATCTTCATTTTTTGTTTTCAAGGTTCCCCCTTCCAACATTCTTTATTTTTCGTTTATGATTTCTTGAGCAATAGCTTCTGCCATGCCCATTGTTGTTGCATTGCCGCCTAAGTCAGGAACAGTTACGCCTTTGCGTAGGGTCTCTGTTACGGCATCTTCGATGGCTTGGGCTGCTGCAAAGCATTCTATATCGTTGTTGCGCTCTCCCAGCCAATCTAGCATCATTTTTGCTGACAAAACCATGGAACATGGGTTTGCTATGCCTTTTCCAACGATGTCAGGTGCCGAGCCGTGGATAGGTTCAAACAGTCCATAGTCATCTCCTACGTTTGCTCCGGGTGCCATTCCTAATCCTCCGATTAGTTGTGCAGCTTCGTCGGATAAGATGTCTCCAAACATGTTAGTGATCAAGATAACATCAAAACTTTGGGGTTGTCTGATTAAGCGCATGGCTGCAGCGTCTACGTATTGGTCGCTGTATTTGATTTCTGGGTATTGTTTTGCAACTTCTGCGCAGGTTTTCTTAAACAAGCCACAGGTTACTCGCATAACGTTTGCTTTGTGGATTCCGACGACTTCTTTTCGTTTGCGTAGTTTTGCGATTTCGAAGGCTTTTTTGGCGATTTTTTCTGAGCCTTTTTTGGTGATTACTCGCATGCATACTGCGTTGTCATTGATTTGGAATTCGATTCCTCGGTATACGTCTTCGGTGTTTTCTCGAACAAATATCATGTCGATTCCGGGTTGTACGTCGGGAACTGAGGGATAAGTTTTGATGGGGCGCAGGTTGGCGTATAGGTCAAACATGATTCGTAGTTTTACAATTACGTCTGCTGCGGTTTCTCCCACGGGACCTTTTAGGCACACGTGAGTTTTTGTGAAATTGTCAATTGTTTGTTGGGGCAGGGCTACGCCGTTTTTTTCGAGGCATTTGTCTCCTGCTTCTACGGGTATCATGTTTAGTTTTATGTTGAATTTTTTCTGGACAGCGTCCAAAACTTTCAGGGTTGCTTCTGTTAGTTCTGGTCCTATTCCGTCTCCGGGCATTAAGGTAATGTCGTATTTGCTCATTGTTTTATGCTCCTTTTCAGGTGTTGGATTAATCCGCCATCGTTTAAGATGCCCATAATGAATTCGGGCAGTTTAGTGGCTTGCAGTTTAGCACCGTTGGTTAAATTTTCAACGTTGCCGGTTTGCAGATTAACTGTTAATTCGTCGCCGTCGTTTACTTTGGTTGAAACGTCCTTGCATACTAACACAGGTAACCCTATGGTGATGGCGTTTCTGTAAAAGATTCGGGCAAAGGATTCTGCCAGCACGCATTTGACTCCTGAATACTTTAAGGCAATGGGAGCTTGCTCACGGCTTGAGCCACATCCAAAGTTTTTGGCTCCCACTACAATTACGCCTTTAGAGGCTTTTTGTGGGAACTCTTTGTCTAGGCCTTCCATTGCGTGTTTTGCTAGTTCATATGGGTCAGTGTGAACTAGGTAAGGTCCAGGCAGAATTACATCTGTGTCGATGTTGTTTCCGAATTTGATTACTTTTCCTTGTATTGCCAATTTTTTCACCTTCTATTTTTTGGGTCAGTTATTTTTCCAGTAATTGCAGAAGCAGCAACAGTGGCAGGAGAAGCCAAATACACGTAAGATTTGGTGCTTCCCATTCGTCCGATGAAGTTTCTGTTTGATGTGCTGATGCAGGCTTCGCCGTCGGTCATGATACCCATGTGTCCACCTAGGCAAGGTCCACAGTTGGGGTTTGCAACGGTGGCACCGGCTTCCATGAAGATGTTAACTAGGCCTTCTTTTACTGCGTTCAAGTAGATTTCTTGGGAGGCAGGAATCACAATTAACCGGATTGTTTTGGCGATTTGTTTGCCTTTCAAGATTTTTGCAGCTTCTCGTAAGTCTTCTATTCTGCCGTTAGTGCAAGAACCAATAAAGCCCTGATTCAGTTCGGTACCTTCCACTTCCGAGACAGGCTTAACATTGTCTACAGAGTGGGGAACTGCTACCTGGGGCTCCAAGTTGTTAACGTCAATATCTACTACGCTTTTGTAGGTTGCATCGGAGTCACTTTTTTGTGGAGTAAAAGACATGTCAGTTCGGGCATTAACATAATCCATGGTTTTTTGGTCAGGTTCAATTAAACCTGCTTTGGCGCCCATTTCAACTGCCATGTTGGATAGAACCATTCTGCCGTCGATGGTCAGGTCGCGTATGGTTTGTCCAGTGAATTCTAAGCCTTTATAGATTGCACCATCGGCACCAATTTCGCCGACTACTTTTAGGGTTAGGTCTTTTGCTGAAACTAAATTCTGGAAGTTTCCAGTTACTTCTACTTTGATGACTTCGGGGACTTTAAACCACAGTTTGCCTGTTGCGAAAACTGCAGCCATCTCAGTTGAACCAATACCCGTTGAGAATGCTCCAAAAGCACCATAAGTGCATGTGTGAGAGTCAGAACCAACGATTACGTCTCCGGGTCGGACGTGTCCTTTTTCGGGCATTACTTGGTGGCATACACCGCCTCGTCCCACGTCGTAGAAGTTTTTGATTCCTTGTTCGTTAACAAAATCTCGCATGGTTTTGTGCAATCCAGCTGAGATAACGGAGCTTGCGGGAACTAGGTGATCTAGTATGACTACTATTTTGTCTGCGTCCCAGACTTTTTTTGCTCCAATTTCTTTAAATGATTTTACAGCTAATGGTCCAGTCAAGTCATGTGTCATTGCCACGTCTATGTTAGCTTCCACTATTTCTCCTGGAACTACCTCGTTTTTATTTGAGGCTCTTGCTAAGATTTTCTCGATAATGTTCATGATAATTCACCATCAAACGTTGTTTTACTAATAAATTTATCCACAAAGGACCGCGAACAGAAGTTGTGCATTGATACGTCAAAAATGTTTTTACAAGAGGTTAAACTAACAAAATATAAGCTAACAAAGGAAACGAAATTAGCGATGGAGGAAACGATCCCTCAATTTAACAACCTCTAACAAGCCAAACTGCAATGTATCTTAAAAATATTTAGGCTTCAACGAAAAATCTCGAATGATTTATAACTTTTTAAAACGTGAACTGACATATGAATCAGTCATTGTTTCAATTAAGCATTCTAATGGTTAGTGCAGGAATTATATGGAGCATTCTGGGCAAAAATAAAATTGCAAAACCCACAAACAACATCCCAAAGAAGTGGTGGTCAATCAAAGGGCAAGAAAGTTTTGCACTGATTGTATTGGGGTTTGTTGTCATGGTAGTAGCCATGTACATTTAATAAAAAATTCACAAATCTTTAGCCAACTAAAGATTAAAATCTTAAGAGTTTATGATTAGGCTGATTAGTAACTGTTGAAGGTTTTGATGTTGGGTAAGCAAGAGCTTGACGCTGAAAAAAGCAAAGAGGCTTTGGTTCCAATTTGCGCAGTGTTATCTGATACTGTTGTTACGGTTTCTTCTATTGACAAAGAGGAACTTTCAGCAAAAGGCTACGGTAAAATCGAAAACAACAAACTGGAACTAACAAGCTGTGAAGCCCTGTATCTTCTAAGCAAAACAGTCATAGACATCAAAGACCCAAAAAGCAAACAAAAAATTAGTTTTGAAGATTTACTGAAACGTTTTCAAGCAGTTGACAAGGACGCGTGGGTTCGTTACTTGATTTACCGGGACCTGCGAAGCCGCGGCTATGTAGCAAGGGAAGGCTTTGGCAAAGATATTGATTTTCGTTTGTATGAGCGCGGAGATTACGGCAAGGGAACTGCCAAGCATTTGATTTTTGGCATTCAAGAAGGTCAACCTGTTACCTTAGAAAAATTGGCAAGAACCCAGCGGTACACCCAGAACCTGAAGAAAAACTTGGTTTTGGCAGTCATCAACCGCAGGGGCGAAATTGTTTACTATTCTTTGTCAGAACTTAATTTAAAGTAGCAAAGATGGGAGAAAAACGGAATGTTCAAAACTGTTCGGGGGATGAGAGACCTCCTACCAAAAAGCGCCCAAAAAATGCGCCACATAGAACGAGTGGCAAGGGATGTTTCCAAACTTTACGGTTACGAAGAAATAATCACACCTGTTCTGGAATCCTATGAGCTTTTGGCAGCCAAAACCAGCGAAGAAATCCGCGACCGAATGTACAAATTTGAAGACTTAGGCGGACGAAAAGTCGCCATGCGACCAGAATTTACGGCTTCTGTTGCCCGACTGGTAGTAAACAAACTCAAAAACGAGCCTAAACCCATGCGCTTGTTCAGCACGGGAAGCTTGTATCGCTACGATGAACCACAGTATGGACGGTTTCGGGAGTTTTGGCAAGCCAACTATGAACTGTTTGGTTCCACTCGACCGGAAGCAGATGCAGAAATTTTAATGCTAACAAATAATGTCCTCAAGAACTTGGGATTGAAAAATTACCGCTTCAAGGTGGGTCACAGCGGAATCCTACTGGGAATATTAACCCAAGAAGGACTGGACGACCAACAACAAAACAGTGTCAGGCAACTTTTAGATAAAAAAGAGTGGAATGAGGCTCTTACGGTTGCAAAAAAAGTGGGCGTTTCAAAAAATGGTTTAGAGGTTTTGACTAGTATTCTTGAAATGATGGGGGAAGACCCGTGGGAAGATTTGGTGCAAATCAAAAAGAGAGTTCAAGATTACTCTACCGCTGTTGAAGCAGTAAATAATCTCCAAAAAATCGTAAAACTTGTACAAGATAGTGGCGAACAACTAGAACTTCAAGTGGAAGCAGGCTTTGCCCGAGGTCTGGAATACTACACGGGAATGATTTTTGAAACATATGTTCCAGGGCTAGACATTGCCATCGGCGGCGGCGGACGCTACGACAAGCTTATTGAACTCTTCGGCGGCGAACCAATCCCCGCAGTAGGAGTTGCCCAAGGAATTGACCGAATAGTTTTGGCGCTAACTAAACAAAAAGCAGCCCCTAAAACACCAAAACAAAAAACTGCTGCAGTTATCGCAATTAAACCCATATGCATGGGAAAGGCTTTGGAGATTTCTGCCATGCTAAGAAAGAAGGGAGTGTTTGTGGAACTTGCAGTCATGGGGCGCAGTATTAGGAGCGCGTTGTCGGATGCTAACCGAAGAGAGGTTGATTATGCGGTGATTTTGGGTCCAAAAGAGTTGAAAGAAAACATGGTTGTTCTAAAAAACATGAAAAAAGAGGAACAGCGAACTGTCTCGATAGACAGCTTAGTTCAAGAAATACTTGCAGCTTCATCGTAAGTTAATTTTGGCTGTGGGCCTTCTGTGTTTTGAAAGCTTTTTGTTAGCTTACGTAAACCCAATGCAGTTACTGTTATCCATCCTAAAAGTCCAAGAACAAAACTAAGGATGACTACGGTGTTTGCTAAGGGCTCTGCCGCAGGGTGAAGGTCTGCGAGCAAAAAGTAGGCTTCGTGGTAAGCATTAAAAAACCAGTGCATAAGCAGGGGTGCATGAGCGCCGTAAGCGAGGTAAGTTAATGCTAATATGAACCCAGTTAAGGTTGCGGAGCTGATTTTTCCTATTTCCCAGCTTACTCCGGGGTTGTAGTGTGCTATCCCAAAAATTACTGCGGTAAAAACTATCATGCCCAATTCAGGCACGCTGATTCCTGAAAGGATTCCGTGTTTTGAAACTGTTTTGTTTCCAGTTAATTGTTTTGCCTTGTCAGGAAACAAAAACGAGAGAAATAACAGCTTGATTTTTTGTTTAACAGAGATCACGGTTTCTGCTTTTTTGGTTATGAGCAACAGTAAAAACAAGAAGGCTCCGATGGGAATTAACCGAAAACCGATTTCTTCCACTACTGCAGAATATGACAAATCCAAAAAATCCAAAAAAGGCTGCCCTACAGTAGGGGTTGTTCCAGTTGGGATTCCAGTTGCTTCTTGTAGGTTGTTAAGGAGTAAAACAACGAACAAAGTCATGCCGTTTATTAGGGCCATTCCGAAAAGGCTACTTTGAAATAGTTTTTGAGTAGGTTGAACTACGCTGTTTTTGATTGTTTTATGAAAGGGCGTGTTTAATTTCCAAGCAACAATGAAACTGGAGATAATTACAGTAAAAACTCCAATGAAAACTGCTCCCAGTTCAACGCTCACAGGAACAGTTACGGGCAAGATAAGTAACCATATAGGTAGACTTGGTTTGTAGATTATGCTGGTGGCAAGACCTTCGGATGTAAAAAAAAATAAGGTTGGACCTAGTATCAAAGAAAACCCGTAAAAGGCGACTGTGAAAACAACGGCGACTACCATAAACAGTTTCCCAAAAAGCTTCAAAGCATCAGATATCATGTATTTTGCTCCAGTTGTATTGTAAACAAAGAACAGTAATTAACCTATTCAGAAAAAGCCAAAAGCGTACAAAGAAAGGGGACTAAAGTTGCTATTCAAATTGCTGGGTCTGACTAAAAAAATCAAGGGCCAAATGTTGAAGTTTTATCTGTTTGTTGTTTTCACTTAGTCTGGTAAATCCGTATTCGTTCAGAAAACTAATAACCATCTCAGCCTTAGCCGAAGATAACCCAACTTTTTGGGTAGTTACATACAAATCGTGCCACAGGCCATCTTTCAGCAAATCCAAAAATCTACCAATAGTGGACATAATTTTCGGCCTCCCAAACAAACTGAATTTGTTGTTTCAGATAATAAATGCCTTGTGAATCTGTTCTTCATATTAATAGTCGCCTTAAATCCTATAGAAAATAAATGAAATTTTTCTAGCTTTTAGGTCTATAACAAATTTACACAAAATAGGTTAAGAAATTCTTTTCTTATGTCGCGACACACTAAATTACTGTCAATCTAGACAAGTTTTTAATTAATTCTTACAAAAAACTCGCTATTGATGGCGGGCGGGACGGGATTTGAACCCGTGACCCCGAGCTCTCTCCCGATTCCCTTGGTAGGAGGCTTACACCAGCAGTTTTTGCTGTTCGTGCCCTATCCTGGCTAGGCTTCGGTAGAAAACCGTTGTAGTTTTCTGTACCCGCCCAGAGGTAGTTACCCGCCAAAACATTTCTTGGATATTGACTGTAATAACCGTAACGCCAAAGAAATCAAAAAACAGACAAATACATCAAATCCAAGTTGTTATTGCTTCGGTGTTGGTTTATGGACAAGTAACATTTATGTCGAAGCTGTGATGTGAATAATGAGGATGGCGGGGATACCCGAGCCAGGTCTAAATAGTGGGTCAAACTAGATCCCCTAGGAAAAGGGGGAGGACTTAAGATCCTCTGGCGCAGGCCTCCACGGGTTCGAATCCCGTTCCCCGCACCATCAAAATTTTGTATCATAAAGAAAAAGGGTAAGATACGTCAATGGATGTTTTATACACTTCATGAAATATATTATTCAAATCATAAATAAAACAGATATTAAAATTGAATAGTTTTGAAAAAAATCTTGAATGAATATGGCTGGACATCAAAGAAAACGGCAAACTTGGAAAATGAGCAAATTTGTTATCAAAACCCCTCAAGAACTACAACAAAAATCAACCATATTAGAATGAAAATAACAGAACAATGTTGACAAAAAGGTTTTTCTAAAAAATAGACATTAACAAAAAATTATCAATAGATTAAACTAATTTTTGTGATTGTCTCGCTATACTGTTAAATATTAAGTTGAATTAAACTTTGAAACGAATACTAGTGGGGTACAAATCATGCTAGACATTAAGCTTGTTCGCGAGCATCCGGAAATAATACAAAAAGACATACAAAAACGAGGAGAAGCTGAAAAACTTGAGATGCTTGATGAGTTAATCAAACAAGACAAAAAGTGGAGAAAGTTACTAACCGAAGCAAGCGAACTTCGCCACAAACGCAAACAAATAACTGCTGAAATTGCAAGCCTTAAAAAACAAAAAAAGGATGCAGGACAAAAAATTGAGCAGGCAAAACAAATTCCTCAGCAGATAAAGGCATTAGAAGACCAAGTTGTTGAGTGCAGACAAAAAGTTGACGCTTTGTTGATGAGGCTTCCTAACATTTTGCATGATTCTGTTCCTTTTGGAAATGACGAACAAGATAACGTTGTTGAAAAAGTGGTTGGAAAACCTCCAAAATTTGATTTTAGCCCTCAAAGCCATGTAGAAATAGCCACCAAATTGGGTTTTGTTGATTTTGAACGAGCAGCAAAAGTATCGGGTCACGGATTCTATTATTTGAAGGGGGATTTGGCTAGGCTGGATTTTGCTTTGATGACTTACACAATTGATTTTCTCAGACAGCGAGGATACACCCTTATCGAACCCCCGTTGATGATGCACAGAAAACCGTATCTGGGCGTCACAGACTTGGAATTTTTTGGGGACCAACTCTACAAAATCGAAAATGACGATTTATACCTAATTGCCACAAGCGAACACCCTATGGCAGCATCATACATGGATGAAGTTATCCTCGAAAAAGAGTTGCCCATAAAACTCGTAGGAGTTAGCCCTTGTTTCAGAAAAGAAGTTGGTGCTCACGGTAAATACACCAAAGGCTTATTCAGGGTGCACCAATTCAACAAAATTGAGCAATTTATTTTTTGTCACCCTGATAACTCGTGGAAATTCCATGAAGAATTACAGAAAAACTCTGAAGACCTCTACCAAAGCATGGGACTACACTACCATGTAGTAAACGTTTGTACCGGGGACATCGGAATAATTGCAGCGAAAAAATATGACATCGAAGTTTGGATGGCCGATGGAACCTTCAGAGAATCTGGATCAAATAGTAACTGTACCGACTACCAAGCCAGAAGACTAAACATCAAATACCGCAAAAAAGAGGGGCAGTCTCCGGCAGGTTTTGTTCACACATTAAACAATACTGCCATTGCCACTAGCAGAACTTTGATTGCAATCTTGGAACAGTACCAGCAAGAAGATGGAACAGTTAAAATTCCTGACGTTTTACAGCCCTTAATGGGTGGTCTGAAACGGTTAGGATGACACAAAAAGCCGAAGCTTTTAATACTTCCATGCTAAATCTTTCAATCCACAACGAGGGACTTTGATGTCAAAGAGAAGAGGACGCATAAAAGACAAGTGGCGCGAGAAGAAATGGTACAGTGTAGTATCTCCGCCTTACTTTGGCGGTGTTGAATTAGGAGCCGTACCTGCAGACGATCCGGCAAAACTTGTTGGAAGGATTGTAGACGGCACTCTTTATGACATCACCAATGACTTCGCGCATCAATACCTCAAAATTTACTTCAGAATAGAAGACGTTGAAGGCAAAACCGCCCGAACCGTCTTTAAAGGTCACGAATATTCTCGAGACTATTTAAGAAGCCTAGTTAGAAGACGAACCACACGAGTAGACGGAATCTTAGAAGTTACAACCAGCGACAATTACGGACTAAGTTTGGCAGTTTCTGTTTTCACTCTTTCAAGAATCAAAACATCTCAAGAACGTGAAATACGGTCCATAATGTACAAAATTGTTAAAGACAAAGCCGAAACCTTAACCTTTGACCAATTCGTTCAAGAACTAGTTCTAGGAAAAATAGCATCAGACATCTACAATCAAGCCAAGAAAATCTCTCCACTCCGTCATGTTGGCGTCCGAAAATCAAAACTAACATCCCAGCCAGCAGCATAACTGTTAGTTAAGGGAACAAAGAGCAACAAATAGAGGCAATAATTGCTTCTTTTTTATTTTTAGTAATTAAAATTATTTATCAAAATAATTAATTTGATCGCAATATGTATTACTCATTAGTTTTATATTCCCATTTTTTTGGGCAGGTGCTATTGTTAATTTTAGTGCTTTGAATTGTTAATTAGTATAGAATTAACAACATTATGATACAGTTTGCTGATGCATTAGGTTTATTTATCTAGCAAACATTATGCTATAATTGCCCAAGGAGACAACTACATGGAACCCAAACCAAACAAGAATGACGCATTGGAAGCCTTAGACTTCATTATTAATGTCTTAAAAGAACACGAAAAAGATTTAGACCGTCTCGTTGGCCAGTTGGGAATAATAACAGAAAGTTTGGGTGAAACTGGAGAAATGACGAGTAAAATCGAAAGCATTGAAGAAAAAATATCAAACCTTCAATGTGCATTATCAAATTTACCAACATCTACTGAAGTCCCTCTACAAAAATCCACTGTCGGTACTGTGTCCGCAAAGGCAGTAAACGTCAAATGCAGAAAATGGGACGACTTCAAGACTATGGCCAAATGTGCAGAAACAGTTTCATATCTTTGCAAAACATCGGAAAACACATTCAAAGTAGAGGCACTAATAAACGGAAAATTAGTTTCATACACAGGAGAGTTTCCATCAAACAACACTTTAATGAAATTATGGTTATCTAGTCAATTGATGGTTAACAAAGAAGACGTCTTTGAGGGCGTTTTAGACCTCGACTAATTTTTTAAAGTGAATGTTTTTCCTAATTTAGTTTGTTTTAAACTATGAATAAATTTAAAACAAAAAAGAAATAAACCTAGAACGGGTTTCGGCTTAGTAAGTTTTTTTAGATTTTTTCTTGTTATTTCTTTGTACAAACAAGCCATACAAAAGAGTGGCCGTTAATGCTGTGATGCCTAAAACAATCACAGAAAGAATAGCCAACGATACTTCTGATTCTGCAACAACACTAACACCTTCAATTGTTGAGTCTGTGGCTCCTTCATTATCTGTTACTATTAGAGTTACTGTGTAATCTCCGTCTTCAGCATAGTTGTGATCTGCAGTCAAACCGGTTGAGTTTGTTCCATCACCAAAATCCCAACTGTAACTTACTATAGTTCCATCGAGGTCATAACTTTCAGAAGCATCAAATCTTATTCCTTGGTTTTCGGTTATTTCGGTAGTGTTTGTGGTGAATAATGCTACAGGTACTTGATTAACAACATTTACTGTTGAAGTTACTGAATCTGTGTCTTCATCATCATCCGTAACTGTAAGGGCTACTGTGTAGGTTCCACTATTTTTGTAAATGTGAGTAGCTGTATCGCCTGTTGCGGTTGTCCCATCGCCAAAATCCCAAGAATATGCAACTATTGTTCCGTCTAGGTCAAAGCTTTCTGAGGCATCAAAAGAGTTTTCTTCGTCAATGAAGACTTCGTTAGAAGCTTGTGCGAATGACGCTACTGGAGAGTTGTTTAGGATGTATTTTGTTGTAATTGTTGAGTGTGTGGCACCCTCGTTATCTGTTACTGTTAACTCCACAAGGTATAAACCATCATCACTATAGACATGTGTTGTTGTAACACCTGTTGTGGTTATTCCATCACCAAAATCCCAAAGGTAACTAACAATTTCACCATCAGAATCATTGGAATCAGACGCATCAAAAGTTATAGTTTCAGTTGCATAAGCAGGATCAGGAGATTCTGTGAAGATAGCTGTTGGCGGACTGTTTACTATTACTGGCGGTCTATTTTCAATTGTAATCGTTTTGGATATAGAATCTGTTGTTGCCCTGTTATCCATAACAGTTAGAGTGACAACATATTCTCCTTCGTTGGTGTACGAATGTGAAACAGCTATTCCAGTTCCTGTTGTTCCATCACCAAAATTCCAACTGTAATTTACGATTGTTCCATCAGCATCATAACTTGCAGAAGCATCAAAGTCAACAACTTCATTGGTGTATGCCATGGCTGGTGCAGAGAAATCTGCTGTTGGTCTTTTGTTATAGGTATTGACAGTGTAGCTGAGAGTTGATGTTTTAGCACTATTTCCTGCATTGTCGAAGGCTTTTAGATAAAGCTGTATAATGCTGCCTGATGCTTGTCCTGGAATTGTTGCTTTCCATAAACCGGTTTGGAAGGTCATGTTGATGGGAGACCAAAGGTTATTACTATAAAACCATAATGTTGCATTTTTGATGCCGCTGGCTCCTGAAAGCTCGGTTACCTTTGCTGAGACTGTAACTGAGATTCCAGGATTAGGAGCGCGGGGAACTTGAATAACATCTGAAATTACTGGAGCAATAAAATCGGCCACAGTGTATGAATAAATTGATGAAACATCAGTATTTCCAAAGGTGTCTGTGGCATAAACTTTGTAATTTACTAATGTTCCATATTGTTGAGCAGAAATATTTGCTACATAATCTGTGTTGTCCAGATTCATGGTTACGTTATTCCAACTGCCTAAATCAATTTGATATCGTAGAACTACTGAATCAATTTCATAATTTCCTTTTTTGACTTGTGACATAACTACTACAGGTTCGTCATAGTTTGGGACCTGAGGATTTTGACTAACATTCACTATTTCTACGGGATTGATAAGAGTCAAAGAGAAAACCATGTCGTTGTAGTCTCTATCAAGGGATACACAGTAACAATTTTCAAACCCAATTAGAAGCATTTTTGGATCGTCCAAATTCTTGTAGATTTGACATTGTTCAAGAAAGTCTGGATTCAAATAATGTTCACTAAAGTATTGATTGTAGGGAGTAATCATTGACAACCCAAATTCGTTGGCAACAGCAAACATTTTTGATAAAGGAGGAATAACATACCCCTCAGTAACTCCAGTTGCTCCTTCTGGTCCAGTGAAAATTGTGATATATTCAGTTGATTCAACAATGTAGTAACTTAGAACATTATCATTACAATGTCTAGCAAACTCAGCTAACAATGTGATGTTGTAAATCCCTGCTGGAAATGTTTCAATATCTGTACGTTCAATATTTGAAAATCCTGAGGTTTCAAGAATTGTCTTCAATGATGGTTCTGAACTTGCTGATGTAACAAAAAACATTTGTGGTACGAAAAAAAGCAAAGAAATTAATGCTAAAGCAATTAGGCTTGTTACTACTTTTTTAATTATTTGTTTTCTTTTTTCTAAGCTTTCATTTTCTTTTTCGGTGAAAGCAGGTCGTGAAGTGCAATTGTTCATGTGTGTTATACATCTTTTGTTGACTGCTTTTATGGATATTTCGGTGTCTTTACATAAAGGCGATATTTCTTAGTGCAAAATATTTGAAATGTTTTATGGAAAGTCATTATAGAACTTTGTTCTATTTGATTTATTGATGTTATTTACTGTTGGTTATTTTTCATTCAAAAAATAAACGAAGCAAGATGGAACGTAATTAAGTCAATGCTTGTCGACTCTGCTGATCTCAAAAACAAGGCAGTTGATTACTTGAAAGACCAATAACGAAAGCACTTAGTAAATGATGAATTCAGATTTGGGCTTCATAAATAATTAATTAAAGAAAATGGAATTTTAGTTCTCAGGTGCTAACTTTGAGCGAGATTCCTCCTACCCCAGAAAAAATAAGTGAAAGAAAAATAATAGTCTACAAATCTCGTGTTGATCCGACGATAGTTAAACTTACTGCTGAAAAAATGAAATTTAAACTTTTTACAAAATTCAGTTTTTCGAAGAATCGGTCTGAAGAGATTCGAGTTGTTTCAGTAGATAAATATTACGAGCCTTATGTTTTAATCGATGCAAAATATAACCTACAATACTATAAATCAAAAGTTTATACTCTTGATGTTGAGCCTGAAACTGAACAAGTAAAGATTTCGGGAAAATCATACAAGCCTGAAGTTGAGCCTGCAGAGGCAGGAAAGTCACGCAAAGTAATTAAATTAGAAGCAAAAATGTGTGCATCATATAAAGATAAAGCCTATTTGGTTCTTGATAAAGAAGGAAATGAAATTCCTCCAAATCAAGTACCTGCTGCTCCTTCTGAAGACAATCCGGAAGAGATATTGAAAGAATTCAGTAAAAAGAAGGGAAGCGGAAAGCTTACGCCTCAAAAAGAGGTTAATATAATTAAAAATCGTATTGTTAAGCGGCCTCCAAACATTGGTGAAATCGAGGAAGAACTGTTTCAGGTTTCTGAACATGCAGCAATTTATAGCCCAATTTACGAGATTACATTCCGAAATGAAAAAACAGCTGAAGAAAAAGTAATAAAAATTGATGGGGTTACAGCGAAGGTTATTTCTTAACCTTTGTCATTTTTGGTTTTGTTCAAAGAAAGCCCATTTTAGTTCGAGTTTTTAAAGGACCTATAGGTCATCGTTTCCCAGTATTTCAGAGATGTCTTTGTATTTTTCAAGGTAATTTTGGCCTTTGTCAGTTATTCTGTAAATTGTTTTGTTCTTTTCTTTATTAATTTTAATGAGTTCAATTTTTGTTAAGAAATTCAAGTATTCATTTAGTTGAGCGAAGCTTAAGTTTGCCTTGTACATTATCTGAGTTTTCAGGGAACCATCTTTGGTTATGCATAATATTTCGGCAATTATGTGAAGCCTGTCTCTTCGTTTGTTTTCCACTGCTCTCCGCTCTCTATAT